>Ga0116171_10000166_pt1 | contig 68294 bp, 60 predicted proteins | sample AD_JPNHW2_MetaG_FD_89798 | JGI IMG/M metagenome (GOLD analysis project Ga0116171, IMG submission 89798) | Active sludge microbial communities of municipal wastewater-treating anaerobic digesters from Japan - AD_JPNHW2_MetaG | ecosystem: Engineered > Bioreactor > Anaerobic > Digestate | place...
CACGGTTACGGATTTTGACTCGGTATCATTGTTACATGGGCCAACAACGGTCAGGTTCACCTGGTAGGTACCTGGCGCCGTGTAGGTATGACTTGTGTTCCGCAGGGTTGAATTGGTCCCGTCACCGAACTGCCATACCCAGCTCGTTGCGTTGAAGGACAGGTCTGTGAAGGTGACATTGAGGGGTGCTTCACCGGATGAGGGATCCAGACTGAAGTCAGCGGTCGTCACCGGCACCGGTGAAACAACCACGTTCTTTGAGATGGTTGAGTTCTTCTCCGATCCATCGTCACAGGTCTTTGCGACCGTCAGGTTGACGGCATAAGTGCCAGCGGTGGAATAGGTGTGGACTGGGCTCTGGACAGCCGAAGTGGTTCCATCACCGAACTCCCATGCCCTGCTGGTGGGATTGTTGGTCGAGGTATCGGTGAAGGTGACATTGAGGTCACAGGTGTTAGTGGAGAATGTGAAGTTGGCCACCGGTGGTGGACAGATCCAGACCGTTACCGATTTATTGGCAGTATCATTGTTACATGGGCCAACGACGGTCAGGTTCACCTGATAACTACCTGGCGCCGTGTAGGTATGACTTGTGTTCCGCAGGGTTGAATTGGTTCCGTCACCGAACTGCCATGCCCAGCTCGTTGCGTTGAGGGACAGGTCCGTGAAGGTGACATTGAGGGGGGCTTCTCCGTCTGTGGGGGTCGCATTAAAGTCTGCGACCGTCACAGGGATAGGATTCAGGGTGACCTGTTTTGAAACCGAAGAGTTCCGTGGGCTCCCATCGAAACAGACATTCTGTACTGTCAGGTTGACGGTGTAGGTGCCTGCATTCAGGTACGTATGATCCGGATTCTGTGCACTGGAAGTGGCACCGTCGCCGAACTGCCATGCCCAGCTGGTGGCATCGGTTGAGGTATCGGTGAAGGTGACATTGAAGTCACAGGCATTGGTGGAGAACGTGAAACCGGCCTTCGGATAAGGACAGCAGTCCCCGTCTTTCAGCGCCGTGATAAATCCACCCTCTTCCTTTGGCAGGAATGCAGACGGGTATGGAACACTTGCCGGGAAATCGGTCGACCTCGTGAGTCCTACGATGTATACTCCACAGTTATTGTCGACAGCAATTGCATATCCTTCGTCCTTGCCGTTCCCGCCAAGGTAGCTGAGGAGTTCCGGGGTCTTCTGTCCCGGGACAAATTTGGCAACAAAAGCGTCAGATTGTCCCCCGAATTTCGGCTGGAATGCATTTATTGTCTCGAGGTTGGTATCCTTGGTGAATCCGGCGATATACACATTGCCGAAGGTATCGATTGCTATTCCTCTGCCCTCATCAGCAACGGGACCGGTCAGGTAGGTGGACAAAGAGAGTGCATTGCCCGCAGGAACGAGACGGGTATAGAACGAACTCCGCATTCGGGAGCTGGGAGCCTGATAGAATGCATCCTTTACCGGGAAATTATTGGACTCTGTCAGACCTGTCAGGTGGGCATAGGTATCTTTGTCAACTGCGATGGCACGTCCGGCATCCTTTGCGGTTCCTCCCAGGTAGGTGGAATAGACAATGGCGTCTTCTGCTGTATCCACCTTCGTGATGAATGCATCACTCCAGCCGCCCAGTTTTGACTGGAATGCACCCTTCAGCGGGAAATTATTCGAAAACGTTTCACCGGTAATGTACGCAGCTCCCGTTCCGTCAACATCGATCCCATAGCCGATATCATTCAGGGTCCCCCCATAATAACCGGAGTACGAAAATTGGGTTCCGGGGCTGTTTACCTTCACAATAAACGCGTCAGCGTTTCCTGCCAGCGCAGTATTCTGGGATCCGTGATTGACCGGGAATGACTTCGACTCCGTACTACCTGTTATAAAGGCATTATTTTGCGAATCAAGAGTGATACCGTATCCGTAATCGTTCCCGGTTCCCCCGACATATGTGGAATAGACAAACGAGCTCCCGTCAGGGTTCAGCTTCACGACAAAGGCGTCATTCTTGCCGGCGTTCGCTGACTGGATGGCATTGACAACCGGGAAATCCACTGAATCGGTCGACCCGGTGATATACGCATTGCCATTCGTGTCAACTGCTATGGCGTTTCCGGCATCGTACCCTTTACCTCCGATATAATTGAGGTATTCTGGTGCGGTTCCCAGAGGATTGATTTTTACAACGATTGCATCGGTGCCTCCGCTGATGGATCCGTAGGGATCAAGCACTTCGGGGAAGGTAACTCCGACAACATACGCATTCCCCTGGATATCCGCTGCAACCCCGTTTGCACTCGCAAATCCAACCCCTCTCAGGTAAAGACTATACTTGATCTCGGGATCGATGATCAGGTCTTTTCCCTCGTCGTAATCTCCGATTCCGAATCCCACGGTATCATCGGACAGGATAAGGTAGGAGGCAGGGATTACCACGATATGTCCATCAATCTCCTGGTAGCAGTAGGGTACACTCTGGGTGAGTATTCCTACATCGGTCTGTATGTGGAGATCACCATTCGGTGCCACCGTCAGCCCCGAATGGCCGGTATACACCGTTTTAATTGAGGCAGGGTCAGATCCCGGCTTTACCAGGAAACTGCTCTTTATGGCACCGGTTTTCCCTTCATAGGTGAGATCGATACCCGGATACAGGTCCGGATAGGCAATTGCCTCGTACGTCCGGACTCCGGTAATCCATTGTGTGGGATCGCCTTTCATGAAATTTACCCTGCAGGGAAGGGGGTCGATTCCATAAACACCGGTATTTTCCGGAGCACCCTCGTAGGTAAATCCGATCGTTGAGGAGGCAAACTCATCGTTAATCGTCCGGATTACCCGTATGGTCGCTCCATCACCGGTAAAGTAGACAAGCCCCCCGTTCGAGATGACCTCAAACCGGACACCTCCGCTTATCTGACCTTTATTCTCGATGAAAAACAGCGGTTGTGAGGCGATCAGGTCCTCATGGTCAACATCAGACAACGTTGGTGCAGTGTTGGATGCAGAAGCATCCCCTGCGGCAAAGGCAGGGATGACTCCTGCTAGGAGCACCAAAAGTACGAATAACAGCGGGATCTCTTTTTGTCTCATAAAAACCCTTAAATTCAGATGAAGAATTCATATGATATAAAACTTTCCTATAAAAAGCGCTATTTCGACTGCTTTTTTCCCCAGCAGCGATTTAAGCTGACATTCTTTTCTGCACTCTGTTATTTCCTTCATCATAATGGATATGTTGTCCCAGGGCTCAGTATACTATCACAACAGCATTGATTTACGGAGATATCACGGCGAACGGGATCTCACTATTCTGAGAAGGATACGGGAAAAAAATGGAAGGGGCCGGGCGGATCTTTGCAGGAGAATATTCAGGGGCACGATATGCCCGCGCCGATTTGGCGGGGGAATCTCCTGCTCTTATCACCCCCGGCGGCATGGTATGCCGCCTGCTCTTTGTGGCAGGAACCCTGACAGAGAAAGCGATACCCGGCGGTGAGACGGTCTATGCACGGGTGGCTGATCCGACCGGTGTTTTTGAGATCCGGAACATCCGGCCTGATGCAGGCCTGAAAGCAGCGCTCTCATCAATCGAGATACCTTCCTTTGTGACCGTGCTTGGGTATGCCCGGATCACAACCAATGATGATGAGCCGGTTCCTTACCTCGAACTGATCGATCTGAAGGAGGTCGATCGCACCACCAGGGACAGCTGGATTATCAGGACGTCAGAGTTCACCATCGAGCGGCTCTCCCGGATGAAGGAAGCACTCGCATCAGGGAAAGGAAGCCCCGAAGTCCTCTGTGCGATGTCACAATTCAATACGAGTACCGCATCAGTCGGGATGCTCGCGGACATGGTATCCAGGGGACTGGAACAGGTTGCCGAACGATCGCTACCTGGGGAAAGAGGTGCTGAAATAAGGGAAAAGGTCCTCTCGATTATCAGGGATTCTGCGGGGAAGAGAGGAGTGCCGTTTGACGAGCTGGTCACCCTTGCTGGAAAAGCCGGGATCCCGGAGACGATGGTGAGAGATGTTGTCCGTGTCCTGCTCGAAGAAGACGAATGTTACCAGCCTGCCCGGGACGTTTTCAAGCCTCTATGATACTCGAATTTCTGAGCCAGGGACCAGCACTCCTCGTCAAAGGGAGGAGGAATGTTCTTGTCGTTGCCGACCTCCACCTTGGCATCGAATCGGATCTCGACAGGCATGGTATCCATTTCAGGAGCAGAACACGGGAGCGGTGCGAACGCCTTGAGACCTGCATAAGGGAGACCCTCCCCGATCTCCTCCTCCTGCTCGGTGACCTGAAACATGCCATCCCTTTCCCCTCAAAGCAGGAACAGCGCGAGATCCCTGAATTTATCGCACATCTCCGTTCCCTTGTTCCTCTCGGGATTGTCCCCGGGAACCATGATGTCGCCATTGAGCAGTTCTTTGAGCCGGGGGAGCTGCTGGCAAAGGAGGGGGTGATCATCGATGGCACGGGATATGTACATGGCCATATGTATCCTGATGTGTCCCTTGCAGGAATGCTGATCATTGCCGGCCATCACCACCCGATGGTCTCTCTCAGGGATGAAGTGGGATGCTCTCTCCGCTCTCCCGCCTATCTCTTTTCACTCCTCAATGATGGTTGCATTGGATTTCCTGTCCGGGAAGGGGGAGCAGAGAGCCGGGTCCTTTTTATGCCCTCGTTCAATGAGCTGACCGGGTACGATGTTACGAGGACCATGAAAGAACCGTTCAGCCCGCTCTCCCGGTGTAGCAGCCGGGAATCATCCGAGGTTCTCCTGCCCGATGGCACCTTTCTCGGACCTCTCAGGGCACTGGAGGGATATGAGCCCGATCAGGAACCTTGACGAGAGGATTCTGGCCTGCATCCGGTCGCGGGGCTTTGAGGAACTCTCCGAGATCCAGAATCGTGCAATACCTCTTGTGGCCTCCGGCCGGAACCTCATCCTGATTGCGCCTACCGGGACGGGAAAGACAGAGAGCGCCATGATCCCGGTCTTTGACCAGATGCTCAAGGAGAGAACCGGAGGGTTTACGACCCTTTACATCACGCCGCTCCGTTCCCTGAACCGCGATATGCTCCAGCGGCTCTCCTGGTGGTGCGGCGAACTCGGGATATCCGTTGGGGTCAGGCATGGGGACACAAAGAATGCCGAACGGAGAAAACAGGCATTATCCCCCCCGGACCTCCTCATCACCACCCCGGAGACGCTGCAGGCACTGTTCATGGGAAAGGTGCTCCGGAAGCACCTGAAGAATGTCAGGCACGTGGTGATTGACGAGATCCATGAACTGGCAGGGAGCAAAAGGGGATCACAGCTCTCCATTGCCCTGGAACGTCTTGTCGCCCACGCAGGCGAATTCCAGAGGATCGGGCTCTCGGCTACCGTCGGGAATCCCGATGAGATGGGACGGTTCCTCTGCGGGAAGAGGGATTTTTCGGTGGTGGAAGTCCCTGTCACCAAGCGTCTCCAGATCACGGTTGAGTGTGCGGGTGACAGCTTTGAGCGTCAGGCGGAGTGGGTCTCTGATACCATCGACCGGTTCGGTTCGACCCTGATCTTTGTCAATACAAGAGTGACTGCCGAAGCCCTTGGCCATCAGCTCTTCTCCCGGGGGGATGTTGAGGTGCACCATGGATCCCTCTCACGGGAGATCAGGATCGATGCAGAGGAGCGGTTCAAGGCGGGGGCGATAAAAGGGCTGATCTGCACGTCATCCATGGAACTCGGGATCGATATCGGGCATATCGAGCATGTCATCCAGTTTGGCTCACCACGGGAGGTCTCCCGCCTGGTCCAGAGAATCGGCCGGGCCGGGCATCAGCTGCATGCCGTATCCAGGGGTACCATCCTTGCACTGGGATTCGATGATCTGCTCGAGTCCCTGGTCATTGCAAGGCGGGCAAAGGCCGGCGAGGTTGAAGACGTCATCCCGCCCAGGAACCCGGCCGATGTCCTGGCAAACCAGGTTGCAGCCCTGGCCGTTGAATACGGGCATATCCCGAAAGAAGCGGTCACGGCCATCCTTGAAAGGACGTATCCCTTTTCCAGCTGCCGGGAACTCCTCGATGAGGTGTGTGCCCAGATGGCAGAACACCGGCTGATACGGCTTGAGGGAGACACCATCTGCACGACCATGAGAGCACGGCGCTACCTTGCCGGAAACCTGTCGATGATCCATGATGAGAAGAAGGTCCATGTCTTCGATATGGTCTCCAGGAGGACCGTCGCTACTCTTGACGAATCGTTTGTGGTGGGATCGATCTACACTGGTGCGGTCTTCATCACGAAAGGGCAGCTCTGGAGGGTCCTTGACATGGATGAAGGGCGGATCACGGTCGAGCCGGCACGACGGGTCAAGGGAGAGCTGCCTTCATGGGAAGGTGAGCAGATCCCTGTTCCGTTCGGGATTGCACGTGAGGTGGGGGCGCTCAGGCGAAGCCGGCATTTTGCCGCATATCATACTGATCAGGAGGTGTCCCGTTTTGCTGCCGGATTCCTTTCTGAAATGGATAAGAACCGGAGCCGTGTTGCAACCGACCGGATGATCGTTCTCGAGGATTCCGAAGAAGCGGTGATCTGCAATATCTGCGCAGGTCATAAGGCAAATGAAGCGCTGGGGCGGGTGATCTCGGTCCTCCTCTCAGCCCGGTTCGGGACTACGGTGGGAATCGAGATCGATGCATACCGGGTTCTGCTCTCCCTGCCCCCTTCAGTCAGAGCATCCGATGTCAGGGAGATTATCGCCGGACTCGAGCCGGAACACGTCGGAGGGATCCTCCAGCTCGCCATGAAGAGGACCACTCTTTTTAAGTGGAAACTGGTCCAGATCGCAAAAAAATTCGGAGCCATCGATCCCGATGCGGATTATGAACGGCTCAGCACCTATAAGCTCACCGAACTGTTCGAGAATACCGTTGTCCAGAAAGAGGCATACCGTGAACTCTTCTCTGCATACATGGATGTGGATTGCGCAGCTCACCTCCTGTCGCTCGTAAGGCAGGGGGATTGTGCCATCGAACTCGCACGGCTGAGCATCCTGGGTGCCCAGGGACTTTTCTCTTCGAGGGATCAGATCGCCCCCCCCACTCCTGACCAGGCGGTGATCAGCACCCTCCGGCGCAGGATCGATCAGCAGGAGATCGTGCTCGCCTGCATGAACTGCCGGAAGTGGAAGAGCCACACGGTTGCAGGAAGGGTCCAGGAACAGCCGGTCTGTCCGAGATGCGGGGCTCGGCTGATCGCCGTCCTGAAACCATACGAGGAACCGCTGCTCGCCCTTGCGTCAAAGAAGGAGAAGACGAGCGAGGAGAAAGCGGTCGAAGCAAGGCTGGTACGAAATGCCAACATCGTCCTTTCCGGGAGAAAAAAGGCGGTACTGGCCCTGGCCGGAAAGGGGATAGGTCCCGAACACGCCTCCCGGATCCTCGCCACCCTCACGGAAGGGGATGCCTTCTACAAGGAGATCCTGAAGGCGGAACGGAACTATATAAGGACCCGGAGATACTGGTAGATCAGAGGATACTTCCGAGTTTCTGTTCGAGGATATCAAGGCCCCGTTTGACATCCTCGAGATTCTTGCCACCTGTCAGGATGATCTTTCCTGATGAGAAGAGCAGGGCTACGATCTTCGGATCGTGGATCCGGTACACAAGCCCCGGGAACTGTTCCGGCTCATACTCGATGCTCTCGAGGTTAAGGGTGATGACCACTCTGTTCAGGTTGATGTACTTCCCGATGTCGTACGAACAAACGATATTCGTGACAGCAACGCGGGGGCTGTCATAGGTCTTGACACCTGCCTCCTTGAGTGATTGGATGATAATCGCCAGACCTTTTTCAAGAGATTTCTTATCCCTGATCCCGGTCAGCACCACTTTGCCTGATGAGAAGATGAGCGATGCGCTTTTCGGATCCTCCATGCGGAAGACAGCGCCGGGAAATCTCTTGGTGTTGAGCTCGCAGTTCGCCACCTTTTGTGCAACTTCTGCGAGATCGATGGAATCGGCAATGGCACCTGATGCGACGATATTCTCTATTTTCAGGGAATCGTATCTCTTATCGTCCATTGATCAGTACATGCAGTGTAGACCACTATAATACTACTGGATTACCCCGAAAGAGGATGTTTGGTCATTGAGTGAGCGAATAAGAAAAGGCAGATTCATCTCCTTTCATCTCCAACATTTTTGACGTTTTATGGCTGAAAGAAGCACTGGTGCAGCGGCGTATGAGGAACTCTGCAGGACGTTCCGGATCGAGGTGCCGAAACAGTATAATTTTGGATTTGATGTGATCGATGCATGGGCTGACAAGGATCGGAACAAGCTTGCCATGATCTGGGTGAACCAGGAAGGAACCGAAAAGAAGTATTCCTTCAGGGATTTGAAAAATCTCTCCAACCAGGCGGCCAATATCCTGATCAAGTATGGTGTCCAGAAAGGCGATCGCGTGCTGATCATGCTCCCCCGGATCCCTGAGTGGTGGATCTTTGTGATCGCCCTCATCAAACTCGGTGCGGTGCTCTGTCCCTGTCCCACCATGCTGACGCCAAAGGACATCAAGTACCGACTGAATGCTGGGACCTTCCGGATGATCATCACCAACCTTGAGAACTCAGCCAAAGTGGAGGAGGTGGTGACCGAATGTTCGACGCTGACATGCCGGTTCCTTGTCGACGGTGAACGACCGGGCTGGGTCAGCTTCCCTAAAGAGCTGGTCTATCCTGCCCCGGTGTCATTCCGTTCGGTCAGTATGCCGACTGGAAAAAAGACGCTTGCGAGTGACCCGATGCTGATCTACTTCACCTCTGGTACCACGGGTGAACCGAAGATGGTCCTCCACAACCACAGCTACCCGCTCGGACACCTCGTCACGGCGACATTATGGCAGGATGTCGGTGAGAACGATGTGCATTTCACCTCATCGGATACCGGGTGGGCCAAATGCGCCTGGGGCAAGATCTTCGGCCAGTGGATCGCCGGGGCCTGTATCTTTGTCTATGATGTGAGGGGCAAGTTCAAGGCGACTGAACTCCTTCCGCTGCTTGAGAAGTATGAGATCACCACGTTCTGTGTTCCCCCTACCATATACCGGATGCTGATCCTCGCAGACCTCGAGAAGTTTGACCTGCGCGAACTCCGCCGCTGTACCAGTGCCGGCGAGCCGCTCAATCCGGAAGTGGTCAGGGTCTGGATGGAGGGGACCGGCCGGACCATCTCCGAGGGGTATGGCCAGACCGAGACGGTCTGCTGTATCGGCACATTCCGGGGTATGGAGACACGACCCGGGTCAATGGGAAGGCCGGCGCCGGGATGGCACATAGAGCTCCATGATGACGAAGGGCGGCCGGTCGAGCAGGGAGAGGAAGGACGGATCGCTATCAGTATCGATCCCCGCCCGGTCGGCCTCTTCGTGGAGTATGTAAACAGCCCTGAAGCGAATGCTGCCTCGTTTGTACACGGATTCTATTATACGGGGGATAAGGCTACCATTGATGCCGAAGGCTACTTCTGGTTCGTCGGGAGGAATGATGATATCATCAAGAGCTCGGGTTACCGGATCGGTCCTTTTGAGGTGGAGAGTGCCCTTCTCGAGCATCCGGCAGTCCAGGAATCGGCGGTGGTCGGGTCTCCCGACCTTATCCGGGGAGTCATCGTCAAGGCGTTCATCGTTCTCAAACCAGGGTATCAGCCATCGGAAACCCTGATCCGTGATATCCAGTCGCATGTTCGGAACTCCACCGCTCCTTACAAGTATCCCCGTGCGGTCGAGTTTGTCCCTGATCTCCCCAAGACCCTGTCCGGGAAGATACGCCGAAATGAGCTCCGGCAGCGCGAACTGGAAAAATACCGGAGCAGGGAATAATCCCCCTCTTCCCCGTCCCAGCCTGGCATGCTGCCTTCCTGGATTGCTTCATCTGGCCGCTTCTCCCTGCCAATGATCGGTACTACCTTTCAAGCCAAGGTATTCCTGTGACAGAGGGAACGGTTCAGGAACGGTTCCTCCTCAGGCAGACAATCCCTGTTTTTTGTTCTCTGCTCATGATGCGGAAAAAGACAGGTTAAAGATTTCCCAGATGATATTATTCTGTTCATATGCCCTGTGAAGGACACGCTATGGGTGATTACGAGGAGACCTACCGGACATTCTCACTGGAGGTCCCTGACTATTACAATTTCGGGTTCGATGTGATCGATCGGCTTGCCCTCGAGGATCGGAACCGGCTTGCCATGATCTGGGTGAACCAGGAGGGGAACGAAAAGACGTTCACCTTCCGGCAGATGATGAACCTCTCGAACTCGGCGGCAAACATGCTCCTGAAGTACGGGGTGAAGAAGGGGGACCGTGTCATCATCATGCTCCCCCGTGTTCCGGAATGGTGGATCTTTGCGATTGCCTGTATCAAGCTGGGAGCGGTCTTCTGCCCCTGCCCCACGATGCTCACCCCAAAGGACCTGAAGTACCGGATCGATGCGGCCAAGATCTCCATGGTGATCACCGACGAGGAGAATTCCGGCAAGGTGGAGGAGATAAGCAATGACTGCCCCACGCTTGCCACCCGCCTTGTGACCGACGCAAAACTCCCCGGGTGGATCAGCTACATCGAGGAGATCGATTATCCGGCACCGGTCTCCCGCCACCTGGTGAAGATAGCCGGGATGGAGCGGACGAAGAGCACTGACCCGCTCGTCATTTATTTCACCTCAGGAACAACCGGCGAGCCGAAGCTGGTCCTTCACAACCATGCCCTCCCCCTCGGCCATGTCACCACGGGAGGATTCTGGCTTGACCTGAAACCACACGATCTCCACTTCACCTATGCCGATACCGGCTGGGCCAAGTCGTCCTGGGGGAAGTTCTTCGGGCCCTGGATACAGGGTGCCTGCATCCTCGTGTATGACGTCAGGGGGAGGTTCAAGCCGACCGAGCTCCTCCCGGTCCTTGAGAAATACGAGATCACGGTCTTTTGTGCCCCTCCCACGGTATACCGGATGCTGATCCTCGCGGATCTTGAGAAGTTCGATCTCACCTCGCTCCGTCACTGCGTGAGTGCGGGCGAACCCCTCAATCCCGAGGTGATCCGGGTCTGGAAGGAAGGGACCGGCCTGACGATCTACGAGGGATACGGCCAGACCGAGCTCGTGCTGGTGATCGGGACCTTCCCCTGCATGGAAGCACGGCCCGGATCGATGGGCAAGCCGTCTCCCGGATGGCAGATCGAACTGCACGATGATGACGGCCGGCCGGTTGCGCCAGGGGATACCGGGAGGATTGCGATCCGGGTCAGCCCGCGGCCGGTCGGGCTCTTCGATGGGTATCTGTACGATCCCGAGGCAACGGGCGAGGTCTTCAGGGGCGACTTCTACTATACCGGGGACAAGGCATATGTCGATGAGGATGGATATTACTGGTTCGTCGGGAGGGACGATGACGTGATCAAGAGTTCCGGGTACCGGATCGGGCCGTTCGAGGTCGAGAGTGCCCTCCTTGAACATCCTGCCGTCAAAGAGGCTGCGGTGGTCGGGTCCCCTGATGTCATCCGTGGCATGATCGTGAAAGCATTCGTTGTCCTCAAAGAAGGATCTGCCCCGAGTGAGCAGATGGCAAAGGATATCCAGCGGTTTGTGAAAAAGATCACGGCTCCCTACAAGTATCCCCGTTCGATCGAGTTCGTCGATGACCTGCCAAAGACCATCTCGGGCAAGATCCGGAGGAATGTGCTCCGCGAGCGGGAACTAGCAATCCATGCAAAATATTGAATGATTGAGAGGCGATGGGCTCCCCGCCTCTCCCCCTCGTGGCACTCCTTCTTTCCAGGGAGAGGGCAACACCGGATTTAGTCACCTTTATTTCCCCGTAAGCCAAACCAGTTAAAGGCGCGAGGGTAGCCAAGCCAGGTCAACGGCGCTGGATTCAGGGTCCAGTCTCGCAGGAGTTCTTGGGTTCAAATCCCATCCCTCGCATTGTTTTAATCAATATTATTATCAGAAGGGTGTCATTGCATCATGATGAACCGGTTACAAAATCCCCTGCTTTTGATCCTTGCAACAGTCATAATGATTGGTTCCTGTGGCTGTATCAGCCCGGAGATGCCATTATCCCCGGAAGAACAGGCACAGGTCATTGCATTCGCGAATCCGATCACCGACAACCTGTTGGATGGATTTAACCAGAACAATTACACCCAGTATTCACGGGATTTCAGCAGTGAGATGAAGCAGGGTCTGGACGAGAAGGTGTTCGAACAGAATCGGGCATTGGTCGTCTCAAAGGTCGGCTCCTCTGTATCCAGGGGTGATCCCGTTGTGACAGGAAGCGGAGAGTTCCTGGTCGTGAATTACAAGGCAGATTTCGAACAGGAACAGGGCGTTGACGTCAGGGTCGTATTCCGGAAAGGAGATGATACCCATCAGGTATACGGACTCTGGTTTAATTCACCGAAGTTGCGCAGCTGATACCTGGATCCTGTAGCAATCCTCTCTTTTATTTTCAGATCCCCTATTTGAAAGAAGAGGCGTGAAACGATCTCCTTTCTGTGACTAGCTCGTTCTCCCCTTCATGCTTCTCATCACTCGTCATTTTTTTCCCGGAGGACTGGAAGGATGATGACGGGTCTGGTATACCTTGTTGGACCAGATACTTGTGCCCCAGATACCTTGTTGCACCAGATCCATTCCATCACCTCACTCCCGGATTGAACTGAAACGCTTTTCTCATCTCCTTTCGTACCATCTTCTCCTGTGACAGAAAACGAACTTCAGAGCATCCCATGGGAGGATCGGGAGGACCTCACCCCGCAGGAAAAGGAAGCGGTTGCATTCTACCTCGAATACAGCAACGAGGTGCAGTATTATCTCCGGCATCCCAGGGAATTGAGCGGACTTGAGGAGTCCCCGAATTTTCAGGCACTGGTTCATCATCTTGACAATATCATCAGCCGATCATCCATCACCCCCGGCAATCTGGTATACCGGGGAGTGAGGGCGGATTTTTCCAAGAGGCTCCTCTTCCTCTTGTCGATAGATCCTGCAGAATGCAATGATGGATTCCACAGCATCACTCCGCAGATCATCCGGGACCTGGGTTTTACCACATTTACAACTGATGCTGAGAGACTGGTTTCAAAAAAGAAAGACGATTCGAAGATATTGTTCGTCCACCAGACCATATCCTCCGGGAATGCATTGTATATCGGCGGAGAGGATGCCGAGCTGCTGTACCCGAGGGCGTATCCCTGGATGGCAACGGGATTTGCATGCAGCAGAAGAGGGAGGGAGACCACGATATTCATCAATCTTGCATCATACCACGGAGGGATCACCTGATATGGCAGGAAATGAGCGGCTGTTCCTTGGGAACGATCAGGCAGTGGTGGAGCATGCCCCGCTGGTCCTTTCTGATGAAGACCATATCGCTGCAAAGCAGATCCTCGAGAGGGCAATCAGAGAGGCTCTTCTGCACCGAACATCCTGAGGTCTCCCCTCTTATACAGGTTCAGGTGAGACGTTCTTTTCCAGGAATGACGAGGAGAGTCTTCCCTTTCCCGCAATGACTGGACGAGACTTTCATTTTTCACAAAGACCAGGTGGATCATTCCATTCCACTCAGTGACATGGTAAGTCGCCCCTATTCCCGCAATGACTGGGCGTAACTTTCCCTTCCAGCACTGATATCGTGAGTCACGCCTTCCGGCAGTGACCTGGTAATTCTCTACAGGGGACTTTCGTTTTCCCACAATATGACTTGTCACCTGACCTGATCCAGCACTCCGGCGTGTTTCACCTTTTCACAGGACCACGTGTCCAGGCAATTTTCGATTACCCTTCGCCGGATGTTTTCCGGAACAACCCTCCCATATTGATTCTCCTGCACCATGAAGGATTCTTCAGGGAATATCACAAATGCCAGGTTCTTTCTTGCAGGTATCTTTTTCATCAATTATTTTTGGGGGCATCGGGGTATATGAGGAATTTTGTTGTCTTCTTCACAACAATTCCTTTAATACCAATACTGCCGACCTCTTAGTACTGACGGTGTTCTAACCGATGCGATCTCCTTTTGAAATCATCGCAGACAGGGTCGTGAAAAAGCCGAAGATGGTCCTGCTTTTCATCGCGATCCTTCTTGCCGTGGCTCTTGTCGGGACCAGTTTCATCGTGATGGAGACGGGATCAGAGACCTACCTTGACCCCGATTCTCCCCGCTCGATGCTCCTTTCCGAGTACACGGACACCTTCCAGTCAGAGAGCATCATGCTGCTCGTGGAGAGCGATGATGTGCTCAACCTCGAGACACTCCGGTATCTCGAGAGGCTCGAAGAGGAGATCTCACAACAGCGGTACATCACCGGGACATCCAGTATTGCCTCCATGGTAACGCAGATGAACGGGGGGGTCCTCCCCCGATCCTCTGCCGAGCTGGATGCTGTCATTTCCCGCATCCCTTCTGAAATCTCTTCACGATACATCCCCTCGCACTTGCTCACTATCGGGGTGATAACCCTTGAGCCCGGCCTTTCGCAGGAGACGAAAAATTCAGTCCTTGACAACCTGGATGCTATCGTCACGCTCTCCAGTCCACCACCCGGGGTTCGTATCGTTGTGACAGGAGATCCGGCATTCCAGCAGCAGATGGGAGAGGAGATGGGTACCTCGATGGGGACCCTGATCCTGATCGCCATGGTCCTGATGGTCGTCGCCGTGGGGTTGTTCTTCTCCCATATCAGGTACCGGTTTCTTCCGGTAGGGATCGTTGCATCCGGGCTCATCCTCACGTTTGGGGTGATCGGATACTCCCCTTATTCGATCACCATGGTCGCGATTGCCGCGTTTCCTGTCCTGATCGGGGTCGGGATCGACTATGCGATCAATATCCAGACGAGATTTGATGAAGAGGCGAGAAAGTCCTCCCTGGAGGAGGCAGCATGGACCACGATCACCCGATCAGGCCCCTCGATCCTCTTTGCCATGCTCTCGACCTCCATGGGATTCCTCGCTCTCTGGATCTCCCCGGTCCCCATGATCGCCGGTTTCGGCGTTATCTGTGTCATCGGAGTCGCCTGCTGTTACCTCGTCGCGCTGCTTGCCATCCCCTCTCTCGGACTTGTTCTCAAGTACCGCCCCAAACATGGCATCAACAACGCAAATGGAAGCGAAGGAAACAGCCACCTGATGGAGCGGTATAATGCGGCGGTCGGTATTCTCGCCCGGAAGATCGCAAGGCAGGCGGTGCCGATTCTTCTCGTCTGTGCCCTCATCGGCGTTGTCGGGTTCCTGATGGATGCCGAGATCGCAATCAATACCAACGAGGAGACGTTCGTTCCGCAGGACATGCCAGCGCTGATCAACCTCAAGAAAGTCAGCAGAACGATGGGATCGACCGCCTCGCTTCCCCTCTACGTAAGGGGGGACAACGTGCTCGATATCGGGACAATACGGTGGATGTACGAGTTTCAGCAGTATGAGGAACGTCACAACAGCAAGATTATCGGATCAGAGAGCATTGCAAGCCTGATTGTGGCCTACAATAATGGTATTCTTCCGACCTCAAACTCTGAGATCGACGAGATCCTGTCAAGGATCCCCGGGACCCAGAAAGAACAATATATCAGCGGCACGACCGATGCCGTGATCCTCTTCTCGACAGTGGACATGGAGAACGAGGTCGCGATGGCGATGATCGATAATTTTGCCCAGGAGATCGAATGGAACGAGCCACCTCCGGGAGTGTCGGTCAGGATCACCGGGATGGGAGAGATGTTCACCAACCTGATCAAGGAGATCAATGTCGGGAAGACGCAGATGACCTTCCTTGCCTTCGTGATGATCTTCGGTCTCCTGCTCCTTATTTACCGGAATGCGGTCAAGGCCCTTACCCCGGTCATCCCCATCATGATGATCGTCGGGTGGAACGGGCTTGTGATGTACGTGCTCGGCATCGACTACACACCGATGACCGCCACGCTCGGGTCCCTCACAATCGGCGTTGCTTCGGAATATACTATCCTGATCATGGAGCGGTACTACGAGGAGAGGGCAAATGGCCTGCCGGTCATCGATTCGGTGCAGCAGGCAACGGGCCAGATCGGGACTGCCATCACCGTATCCGGGCTGACAACCGTCTTTGGCTTTGCGGCACTGATCGCCTCCTCCTTCAACATGATCAGCAATTTCGGCCTCGTCACGGTTATTACCGTCGGATTCTCACTCATCGGAGCCATCATTGTCATGCCGGCCATCATTGTCCTGATGAGCCGGTTCGAAAAAACCGCAGAGGGTTCCCCTGCTGCTGGTCCATAAACAACTATTTTCCGTTCACCGCACCCACTACCTCTCTATGATCCCTCCCCGCTGCGAACTGGTACTCAAAGAGGTGACCCTGCCCGGAGGGAGGGTGGCGGACCTCTCGATCAGCGATGGCATCGTTGTCCACACCGGCTCACCCTGCCCCTCGGACCAGCTGATATTGTGCAGAGGCCTTACTGTCCTTCCCGGCGCCATCGATATGCATGTCCACATGAGAGGGAGGGTGCAGAGCGGAAAGGAGGACTGGAAGAGCGGGAGCATGAGTGCGATTGCCGGTGGCGTTACCATGGTGGTAGACCAGCCAAACACCATTCCTCCTCTCATAACCGAGGAGACGTTCCGGGAGCGTATCGCGGAAGCAGCGCGGGACTCGGTCTGCAGTTATGCGATCAACGGCGGGGTCCGGCCCCGGACCGATCTCGCGGCACTCTGGGGGGCAGGGGCAATGGCATTCGGAGAGATCTTTGCTGCTCCGTCGAGTTATGGTGAATCGCTCGATGCTCCGGCTCTCAAAGCATCGCTTGAGATCATCGGCAGGCTCGGCGGCCTCGCAACCATCCATGCCGAAGAGGCCATGCCCGGGAGTCCCTCAGACCTTGCCACCCACAACCGTCTTCGTGGTCCGGCAGGGGAGACCCGGGCTGTCAGCCTGATCGCAGGGTGGCAGCACCACTGCCGCATCCACTTCTGCCACCTGAGTACTGCATCTGCAGTAGCTGCTGCCGGCAGTGCATCGGTGGAGGTCACCCCCCATCACCTGTATCTCTCCTATGAGCAGGCTGGGGAGACCGATACCTCCTGCAAGGTGAACCCGCCCCTTCGGACCGAGACTGAACGGCGAAGGCTCTGGTCTGTATGGGAGCGGATCGATGTGATTGCATCAGACCATGCCCCACACGCCATGCAGGAGAAGTCGGTTCCTTTTCCCGATGCTCCTTCAGGAATACCAGGTGTCGAGACCATGCTGCCCCTCCTTGTGGCCTCATTGGTGAAGGGGGATATCGATCTGACCACCCTCATTGCAAAGACCTCGTGGCGCCCTTCAGAAATTCTCGGTATCCCGAAGGCCGGATATAGCCCGGGGGACCGGGCAGATTTCGCCCTCTTTGGATCACGGTGCACCCGTATCACTGCAGAGACCCTGCACAGTCGTGCAGGGTGGACCCCCTTTGAGGGACATCCCGCGGTATTCCCGGATATGGTGATCCAGTCCGGAAAGATCGCCTATGATTCCGGTGATTTTTACCCGGCCTCCCCGCGGTGGTACCCGGGAAGGGGTTATATTGGGGGAGGCCCTACCTAGTGATCGTGCCGACAAAGCGCTTCCTTAGGTCCCCGGGTGATCAACTGGCGACGACCTGGAGATGAGCTTCGGGACAACCCGGTTGCGCGACAGGCACCGCCCGGCAATGGGAAAAACATGGTGAAGAACGGCAGCATGCCACTGGTGATCCGGTGTTGTTAGTGCCGGGCGACACCATACTCCTGATGGCTCATGACCGATATCACCCCTGCCCTCTCCTGTTCTGACAAAGGCACCATTATCACGATCGAAGTTGCCGCCGGTTCAAAGAGCTCCTGTTTTCCTTCCGGGTTCAATGAATGGAGAAAGGCGCTGGGATGCAGGGTCAGGGCACCCGCAGTGGAAGGGCGGGCAAACAGAGAAGTTATCGCCGTAATTGCAGGGGCGATAGGTATCGAGCATTCACGGGTACGCATCATTTCCGGAAGCACCGCGCCGGTAAAAAAGATACTCATTGAAGGGATGACCCCGGATCAGCTCAGATCGGTGCTGACGCTCTCCTGATATATTGTATACTAATAAATAAATAAATCATCAAATATTAATAATAAACATATAGTTTATCCCTTCCCGGGAGCAACTATGGTTTACCTATGATCAGGCATTACACCGATTGCATGATGCATGGGGGTGCGCTTACGTGTATTCATCAGATACTACCAAGTACCTTATTCATCTTCACCTCGAAGCAGAGGGGGTGGTCGAGAAACCCGATGTAGTCGGTGCCATATTTGGCCAGACTGAAGGGTTGCTCGGTGAGGATCTCGACCTTCGCGATCTCCAGAGGACCGGCCGTGTCGGAAGGATCGATGTCCAGATCTCCAGTAAAAAAGGCGAAACAAAAGGCGAGATATATATCGCGTCATCCCTTGACAGGGCTGAAACGGCGATCCTGGCAGCATCCCTTGAGACCATCGACCGGGTAGGCCCCTGTGTCGCCCGCGTCAATGTGGTCACCGTGGAGGATATCCGGGTCAGCAAACGGAAGAAGATCGTTGAACGGGCAAAGGAACTTCTGATCGACTCTTTTGAGGAGGGATCGATCGACAGCACCGAGATCATCGACAGTGTCAGGGAGAGCCTCCGGATCGAGAAGATTGGCAACATCGGCGGGGACCAGGTCCCGGCAGGTCCCAATGTCCTGGAGTCGGATGCCATTATTGTGGTGGAAGGGCGGGCCGATGTGATCAACCTGCTCAGGTATGGCATCAAAAATGCGGTTGCAGTCGAGGGGACCAAGATTTCCCCGACCATTATCGAGCTCTGTGAGAAGAAGACTGCTACCGCATTCTTCGACGGGGACCGGGGAGGCGATCTCCTCCTCCAGGAACTCCTCCAGGTCGCAGAGGTCGATTACGTCGCCTACGCCCCACGGGGAAAGAGCGTAGAAGACCTCTCCAGAAAAGAGATTATCAAGGCACTGCGAAACAAGGTCCCGGTGGAGTACGTCAAAGAACAGGTGCCTGAAGAAGTACCAGCCGGGGAGAGTGAAGAGCCGCTCCGTCCCATTTCCCGAAAAGAGGGTATCAAGGATGAACGGGAAGAGAAGCGGAAGGTGCCGCTGAAGAAAAAGCAGGACGCCGGGGAGAAAAAACCGAAAACCCTCGGTGATCAGATCAATGCGGTCAGGGGAAAGAGGATAGCACGATTTCTCTCCTCGGATCTCTCAGTGCTGAAAGAATCGCCTTCCGATGAGATTGAGAAGGAATTTACCGATCTCAACGGAGATGTTGCAGGTCTCGTCACCGATGGCGAGGTCAACCAGCGGATCCTTGATCTCGTTGCCGGCAAAGGGATTGAATATATCGCGGCCAGGGAATTCAACGGGATTATCAAGCGTCCCCTGACGATCAGGCTCATTAAAATCTCCTGATTTTTTTCATCGCTACTTATATATTTCTCCGGGAGAGAAGACTAAGACGGGTGAGCGTGTGCATAAGGAGGAACTGATATCATTGCATCAGATGCTCTATGAGATCAAGGACTACTTCGAAGGATCCAATCCCGACCTGAAATTTTCCGAATATCACTCCCTGAAAATTAACCCATCGCAGCTGCATAAAAGCAAAATGGAGCATAAATATGCCATTTTCGTCCTCGGGAACGAACTTGCCAATGCGATGAAGGAGGTGGAATTCTCTGCATCAGGGCGGATATCTGCCCGGATGAGGGAACTTGCCGCAAAGACATTGAAAGAGATGGAATATATCCAGTAACTTCAGGTTTTTGGGTTCTTTCGTTTTTCTTCCCGTTTTATTTCATCAGAACTGTTCTTCAGGCCTTCAGGTCACGCTCTTTTTCGAGGAGGTACCGTGCAAGGAGCGCAGGGATGGGTGCAGCCATGCAGTGCCAGTTCGGGGTGCCATTCACTTCAAGGACACAATAGCTGTCGTGATACCGGAGCAGATCGACACCCCCGTAGTCGACACCGGTCGCCCGTGCTGCCGCCGCTGCAATTGATCTCATCTCGTCATCGATCTCACTGGGAATTCCGGTGCCGCCCTGGTGGATATTATGCGCAAGGGTATCGGATACCCGCATGATGGCCCCGACCGGCTCACCGTCGATGACGAATATCCGGAAGTCCCGGTCGTTGGGGACATACTCCTGGAGATAGTAGGGGGGATTCCCCAGTTGTCCGGGAGTATCAATGAGAAAGATCCCGTGGCCATCAAATCCATATATCGGTTTTATGACCACCCTCCCATGTTCCTGGATGAAACGGCTCGCGATCTCCTTCGAGCTGGTAAAAAGGGTCCGGGGAGAAGGAACCGAATGGCGCATGAGGAGGGCGGTGGTGAACACCTTGCTTGCGCAGGTCCCTATCGCCTGGGGGGTATTCACCAGGACATTTGAGAGGGAGAGTGCCTGGAGCACCTCAAACTGGTGTTCATCCTGGGTAAGCCCGCATACCCAGACGATCTCGTGTTCGAAAGGAGGCATGAACGGATCGATCCGGTGGATGTCTATCAGCTCACAGGTCCCGCCCTGGCTCCTGATCTCTCCTGCAACAGCAGCTGTCGAGTTGTCATCCGTTGTATCAGTTGGTTTTGGGATAATATGGATCAAGATCTCCCACGCCTCCTTCTCTTGCAGGTACAGGGTGGTCCGGGAAGGGGATAAGCTCCGCGGAACGGGCGCAGGGGTGAGTATCTTCTTCTTCAGGGACGGGAGAGTGAATAGTATGTTTTATTACCAGAATCCTGCCGAAGGGCTGGCTATTCGCGAGGTGAACCGGGTGGTGGAGGAGGCCTTTGCCGAGCATGGCCGCGGACGCGTCCAGATGCCTCCCAAGCTCTATGTCACCTTTGACCATGGTGATTTCAGGACGATGCCCGCGTACATCCCCTCACTCTCCCTCGCCGGTGTCAAGATTGTGAATGTCCATCCCGGAAATCCCCGGATAGGATTTCCAACGGTGATGGCACTCCTGATCATCCTTGATCCGGGGACGGGGATACCCGTTGCCATCCTGAATGCAACGACACTTACTGACCTGAGGACAGGGGCTGCCGGGGGAGTTGCGGCAAAATACCTTGCCCCGTCACGCACCGTTACGCTGGGGCTGGTCGGCAGCGGCCGCCAGGCTGCAGCCCAGCTCGATGCCATTGCAGCCGAACGCGAGGTGACAGAGATAAAGGTCTGGAGCAGGAACGAGAAGAATGCGGTTGCATTCTGCAGGAAGTATAGCAGCCTTGACTGCACTGTTGCCCCGCTCGAAAAAGTATGTGACTGCGACGTCCTTGTTACCTCGACACCTTCCCGCGAGCCGGTCATCCGGGACGATTGGATCAGTGAAGGGACCCATATCAACGCTATCGGTGCCGACGCTCCCGGGAAACAGGAGCTCGATCCAGGCATTATCCAGCGTGCCACGGTTTTTGTCGATGATCCCGCCCAGGCAGTTCACTCGGGCGAGATCAATGTGCCCATAGCAAAAGGCCTCTTTTCACCGGAGAGGATTGAAGGAACGCTGGGTGAAGTGGTTCTCGGCAGAAAGAAACGGATGAGTCGGGATGAAATAACGATCTTTGACTCGACCGGACTGGCCATCCAGGACCTGGCAGTTGCAGAGATTGCCATGAAGAGTCGCGAACGGGTAGCCCTCAGGTTTCCCTGATAGCGGGATCCCTGGGAGACGGTCTCCGGAAATTACAGGAGGAGAAGAAAAAGGGGAAAAAGGCTTTATTTCCGGTGGGCACTCCACACTTTTTCCCGGTAGACCGGCCCGCTGTTGTAGGTACAGAACGGGATGAGTTTTCCATCGGGGGTAGCATAGTGGATGCAGCAGCGTTGTATCCTGGAGAGGTCATAGTTGTACCGGTCCATGAAATGCATCGTCCCGATGAAGAGGGCATTCCAGTGGAATTCACGCAGGGCATCAAAGTTCTGCATCACGAGGGTTTTTCCGATCAGTTTCCAGAACTGGGCGGAACTTCCCTGTTCACTCTTCCTGAATGAATCATTCATCTCCCGGATTCCCTCTATCAGGGACAGGTACTTGTTCAACTGCCCGCCCTTCTTCAGCTTCTCGGTCAGGTTCTCTATCGACCTGAAGAAACTCTCGACATCAACCATCCGGTTGATGGGAACCATTCCCTTGTCGGTGATGAACACGTAGGTGGCAGCACCGCAGTGCTGGTGGGGAGTGAACCTGACCTGCGGCAGCCCGGTATATGCCTCGACCAGGTCAGAGAAGGGGACGACGCAGGGTACGGGGTAAAAATCCGATTTCCTGATGACGCCGCTGGTCTGGTCTTCGATATCCTCAAGAAGCTCGGGGATGGTTATCCGTTCCCTCTGCACGTCCTCCTCACTGGCTGCGCCGGTGAAGGCGATCGGCTGGAAATTGACCCCCCGTACCGCTTTGATATGGTCTGCCGCATAACGGATGATCGGGCCAATCTCGTGATCGTTCCTTCCCTTGATAATGGTTGGCACAAGTACCACCCCGAGACCGACATCCTCACAGTTCCTGACCGCTTTTTCATCAGATTTGATCTTTGAGTTGGTCTCTTTTGTCACGCCGTCAAAATGGAGATATACGGTGGAGAGTCCTGCACTTTTGAGATCTTCGACATACCCGACATCCTGCGCCATTTTGATCCCGTTCGTTGCCAGCTGGACCTGGGGGAATCCGATCTCCTTTGCCTTTCGGATCAGCTCCATCAGGTCATCCCTCATGGTCGGTTCCCCTCCCGAGAACTGGACTGCCGGTGCCGGGACCGGTTTTTCAGCCCGGAGCAGCTGCATCATTCTGACGATCTCGTCAAAAGAAGGTTCGTAGATGAATCCGCAGGCCCGGGCGTTGGCAAAACAGAAGTCACAGTCGAGGTTACACCGGTTTGTCAGATCGATATTGGCGAGCAGTGTCCCGGATTTATGAAAACTGCAGAGGCCGCAGTTCTCGGGGCAGGAACCGCCGGGATTGACCACATTCGGGTTCTCAACGCCCCTCCCCACGGAATCAAACTGCTCGAACTTATGCCATAGCGCGGCATCAGACCAGTACAGGTCACGAAAATGCCCATGCTCCGGGCATGATCGCACCAGCCAGATGCTTCCACCCTCTTCCTCAATTGTTGCATCGAGAATTGCTTTGCAGATCGGGCAAAGGGTTTTTGTTTCCTTGATCATCATCCTGATCCCCACCGATCCTGTCTCATAAGTTGTTACCTGTGGGATATCTTAATGTTTATATCTGCTGTTTATTACAGATAGTGGGAGATTAGCGATTAGTCCTGATTCCTTTCTTGTCCCGCTCCTGTCAGCGCTCTGGATCATGATGCCGGCATATGTGCCTAATCCGGTCGCTGCCTTTGTTGGGGGGGGAACACCAATCGACGGCGGGAGGCATTTTCGCGATGGGCGGCGGATATTCGGGGATGGAAAGACCTGGAGGGGTTTTTTTGCCGGGGTAGCGGCGGGGATCATTATGGGGATGCTCCAGATCCTTGCCTATGATGCTGCAGGGATCACCAGTCTCCCGGAACTCACCTTCCCTGTTGTCTGCCTCCTCTCGTTCGGGGCGCTTCTCGGGGATCTGGTAAAAAGTTTCTTTAAGCGGCGACTGGGGAAAGATCGGGGGGCACCCTGGCCGATCGCTGATCAATATGATCTGGTGATCGGTCCGTTTGTCCTCCTCCTCATGTTTGAATACACGTGGGTGGTATCATACATCACCCTCCCGATCCTCTTCTGGATCATCATCATCACCCCGCTCCTCCACAGGGCGGTGAACATTATCGGGTATATTGCCGGGATAAAGGATGTACCATGGTGAAGTCAATTGCTCATCTGTTGAAGGAGAACGGGGCCGTCGAATACGGCGAGTTTGTTCTCGCTTCCGGCGTCAAGAGTACATATTACCTCGACGTGAAGTCGGCCATTGCCAATCCTGCCGTGCTGAAAGTGATCGGCAGGGAGATCAAAAAGATCGCCTCGTTCGATGTGGTGGCCGGGGTTGCTGTTGGCGGAGTCCCTATCGCGGTTGCCACGGCGCTTGCAAGCGGAAAGCCCTACGCCATCATCAGGGCTGGTGAGAAGCTGCATGGAAAAGGCGGGCAGATCATCGGAAAAGTCGGTGGTCTCGCGGTGCTCCTCGTGGAGGATGTGACGACGTCAGGGGGGTCCGTCATCAGGGGGATTGAGGCACTCCGGGCTGAAGGGGCTTTCGTGGATACCGTGGTCACTGTTGTCGATCGGGAAGCCGGAGCCCGGGATGCGCTTGCAGAGCGGGGCGTTCATCTGCACGCCCTCTGCCGTGCACGTGAGATTGTGGGTGACGAGAGAGCAATAGATCCAATTTTTTAAGAATTGCGTGTCGTATTATAGATGACTATGAAGGTGCTGGTGGTCGGTGGGGGGGGGAGGGAACATGCGATTGCATATGCTCTCTCCCGTTCGGAAGAGGTGGTCCTGCTCTCGGTAATGCCGAAGCAAAATCCCGGGATTGCCTCGCTCTCTTCTGATGTCCTTATTGAGAAGGAGACCAATATCCCGGCAGTTGTCGATTTTGCAGTCTCGCGGGGTGCCGATTATGCCGTCATCGGACCGGAAGCCCCGCTCGAGGCAGGGATTGTCGATCGCCTCGAGAAGAGAGGTATCCCCTGCATCGGGCCCACCCTGAAAGCAGCCATGCTCGAGACGGACAAGGCATTCTGCCGGGAGATGATGCACGGGCATGGCATCGCGGGTTGCCCGCACTACCGCACCTTCTACGATGCGGATGACGCGATCAGGTTTATCAGAAATTACGACGGGGATCTTGCGATCAAGCCGATCGGTCTCACCGGGGGCAAAGGAGTCAGGATCATGGGGGAGCACCTGGACAGGGAGGGAGCAGTCTCTTATGTGCGGTCGCTGGAGGGCAGGGTTGTGCTCGAGGAACGCCTCATCGGGGAGGAGTTCACCCTCCAGGCCTTTGTGGACGGGAAGCATATCGTGCCGATGCCCCTTGTCCAGGACCACAAGCGTGCCTTTGAGGGGGATCTCGGTCCCAATACCGGAGGAATGGGAGCCTACTCCATGTCAGACCACTCCCTCCCGTTTGTCACCGCTTCGGATCGGACAAAGGCGTTTGAGATCATGAAAGAGGTGGTGAAGGTCATGGGTGAATCCGGAACCCCCTACCGGGGGGTCCTCTATGGCCAGTTCATGAACACCGCCCGGGGACCGATGGTGATCGAGTTCAATGCACGGTTCGGAGATCCTGAAGCGATGAATGTGCTGTCCCTGCTCGAATCTGATCTCTCGAGCATCATAACAAGGATGATATCAGGATCGCTGTCAGAAAAAGAGGTGAAGTTTGCACGCAAAGCAACAGTGTGCAAATATATCGTTCCGGAAGGCTACCCGGATGCTCCACGGACAGGAGAGCCGGTGGTGCTCGGTGACACTCCCGATACGCTGCTCTACTATGCCAACGTAGAGGAGAGAGAGGGTACCTTGTATACCCAGAGTTCCCGGACCCTCGCCTTTGTCGGGATTGGTGATACACTTGATGCGGCAGAACACTCTGCCGAGAGCGCTGCACGATCGGTGAAAGGCCGGGTCAGGTACCGGCGTGATATCGGGACTGCGGCACTCCTCCAGAAACGGATCTCCCACATGAAGGAGTTGCGATGAAGAAAGACCTTCTCTCGATACTTGATCTCTCGCGTGACGAACTGCGTGAGATCCTCGATGATGCCGATCAGCTGAAGATCCTCCGGAAGGAGGGGAGGCCCCATGAATTCCTCTACGGGAAAGCCCTTGCCCTGGTATTTGAGAAGGCCTCTACGAGGACACGGATCTCGTTTGAGGTCGGCATGGCAGAACTGGGGGGCCATGCCCTCTTCTTAAACCCCCAGGACCTCCAGATCGGCAGAGGTGAGGAGATCAGGGATACCGCCCGGGTGATGTCCCGGTACGTGTCCGGCATGATGATTCGGGCCTACAAGCACACAACCATAGAGGAATTTGCCCGCAACTCCAGTGTGCCGGTCATCAACGGGCTCTCGGACATCGAGCACCCCTGCCAGATCCTTGCCGATATTATGACGATAAGGGAGCATTTCAAATCCATTGAAGGCCTTAAGGTCACCTGGGTCGGCGATGGCAACAATGTCTGCAACTCCCTTGTCCTGGCCTCTGCCCGTGCCGGCTTCGAGATAACGGTTGCATCCCCAGAGAAGTACAGGATCTCGGAAGCCGTGGTGAAGCGTGCCGTTGCAGAGGGAGGGAACGTTACCCTGCTCAAGGACCCATCAGAGGCGGTGAAGGATGCCCACGTGGTGGTCACCGACACCTGGATCTCGATGGGAGAGGAGAGCGAGCGGGATGCCAGGATCCGGGCATTCAAGGGCTTCACGGTCGATACAGGGCTGATGAAGAAGGCAGATCCTGATGCAATATTCCTCCACTGCCTCCCGGCTCACCGGGGGAGGGAGGTTACCGACGAGGTGATCGAGGGCCCGCAGAGCGTGGTCTTTGACGAGGCAGAGAACCGGCTCCATGCCCAGAAAGCGGTGCTGGTGAAGATGATCGGGAGGGAGATTGGATGAATATTGCCCCCCCCTTTCACTAATATTCCTCTCCTTTTAGAAATATATGCAGAATGTGTTTGATCATACTGAACTCTTCCAGTGAAGACCCGAGAGTAGTTGGCAGGAGAGAGCGATGAGTCAGGTTGTCATAGTGTTGCGGGTGCGGATACCACAGAGACGCCGGTTATTAGACAAATCTCTCCAACCCCCCGGTGGCTCTATGAGAAAATGCTGTCACCATCTGAGACACATAATCGTGGAGGTTACAGAAACGTTAACCAGCACCTCTCTCTCCTATCTCCACCTCGAACGACCGAATGAAGCCGGGAGGTGATGACGGAATTTTACAGATGCAATATGGTAGTCTCACCTGGTTTTCTACCATTCACAGAAAGTCACCATCATCTTTAAGATATACTAGGTTAATGATGGGAACCCAATTGACGTGCATAAATTTATATACCTAATTTTTTAATTCATGCAATGAACGCTAGTAAATTTACAGGTCCAGAATCACACATCCGATGTGGATTGGTAGAGCCATATCGGGAAATTATGAGCGATTTTGGGGATTTAAAGAATTTACTAGCGATTATCAGCTGAATTACCTGCAAAGAGGTTTGGAAGATTGTGAATCCTCGTTCTTGAGGTACGTAAGAAAATCAGATGGAGAGGAAAAGAGAATGGTTTGGACAGTTCCACCAAGCGGGACGTGGGGAACCCCTAACATGAATGATCCCCTGCAAGGGGTTCTTGATGACTGTATTTTCATTGCCGGCCTTTCTGCCTATGCGTGGCATGACACAACAATTGCCCAGAAAATTGAAGATGCAGGATATTATGTGTTTTATTTCCGTAATAGCGGCGTCTTAAAAAAGGTGAGGGTATCAAAAAAACTATGCTATGAGGGAGGGAGCCTTCCGTTTGCCTCATCAAGAGATTTCGGTGAACTTTGGCCGGCATACTATGAAAAAGCATATGCAGCTTATTTAGCAGCAGGCCGGAATGCCACATCAGTTGATACTTTTGTAATGAGAAATGTGGCGTTTGGGAGAAATGGAAAACAGTCGATGGAAGACTTGACCGGATTTACCTATACTGATCCATTGATCTCTTCCATTGATGATTGTTATACCTTCATCAATGGAAAATGCACCGGTGGTAAAACCAGGAGGCCCATGATTGCCTGGACGAAAACATCCGGTGTTGCAGCGGGTATTACCCTAAATCATGCTTATACCGTGCTAGGTGTGGCTTCTACTAATTATATCATACTGAGAAATCCTAAGCGAGGGGCAGCCCAACCTACAGGGAATCATATACTTACCGGGTCGGTCGTTTTGGGCGGCATTACTATTAATCTCAGTAATGGGATCTTCGGTTTGCATAAAACTTCATTCAAAGACAGCTTCTACAAATTGGCATGGACCGCATAATTTTTTAAACAAAGGAAAAGTCACTGGGGGTAAACAATGTCAATTAATATCCGGTGGATTCGGGAAATAATGTCTATCCTTTTAATCTCCTGTGTAATAACTGGAATTGCCGTGGGTTCGATTGACGTAAATTTTTCTGCAGACGCTACTACCGGTGAATATCCACTGGATGTTAATTTTACTGATCAGACTGGTATTCCCCAAGGAGTTACAATTCTGTCATGGAACTGGACATTTGGTGATGGAAGCAATTCTACACAGCAAAATCCTCATCATACGTATACCGATGAAGGTGTCTATGACATTTCACTGACGGTCGAAACCGGGAATGAAACGGAATCAATAACAAAATCTTCCTACATCAGTGTTTATCAGGTCCAGGAATCCCTTGACGCAAGTAATCCATCTGATCCGAAAACAGCTTTTGGCACACTCACCCTCTTGACGCCCCTCACTGGACAGAATTGGGAGATGTCACCAGGGATATACGGCGAGGATGTCGTCTGGTCGGGTTATACCGACACCAGTTATGATATATTCTGGTATCAGGTCTCTGAAGGCTCAGAGACAGATATTACACCCGATACAACAAGCCAGAACCCGCCTGATTATCCCTATCCTGATCAGGACGCTCCTGCAATTGATGGAAATTTCATCGTCTGGCAGGACTCGAGAAATGTGTATTGGGATATCTTCCTGTATGATATATCTGATGGTACTATTACCCAGATCACAGAAAACACTAATGAATCAAACCAGGTATCGCCGGATATTTCTGATAGCATCATCGTCTGGGCAGATGACCGAAATAAAGGAGAATCCAGGTATGATCTCTTCCTGCTCAATCGTTCCTCCGGGGAAGAGACGCTCCTCTCTCCCGACCTGACGGAGGTCAGCCTCGAACATCCCCGTATCTCAGGGCATTACGTGGTATGTGAGGGCCTGGACCTCCTCAATCGTACCTATGATATCTACCTCTGTAATCTGCAGGATACATCATGGGCCATCCTTACGCCAGGTACCTCCTCCACAGACCAGAAGAATGCTGACATCTTCGGGGATTACGTGGTATGGGATGGTTATGATGAATTGAATGGCACCCTTGATGTGTTCCTCTATTCCATCACTTCCGGCTCAACTTCTCTTCTCACGAATGACACAACGCAGAGCAGCCAGATGAATCCCTCCCTCTCCAATTCCACGGTGGTATGGGAGGACTCACAATTTAAAGAAGGAGGAGCGACGGATATTGTCCTCTGCGATCTTCTCACCGGATCCCATTACCTTCTTACTCCCGATTCGGTGACCGATCAAAGATCACCAGAAATTTTCGAAAACAGGATTGTCTGGCAGGGGTTATCGGCTGACTGGAACTGGGACATCTATCTTTTCACCCTCGGGGTTGAAAAACCGGATCTGGTGGCGGGTTTCTCTGCAAACATATCCACAGGAGGCTGCCCGCTGGCAGTCACCTTCAATGATACCAGTACCGGCGAGCCGGAATTCTGGCACTGGGATTTTGGCGATGGAAACAGTTCTGACGAACAACACCCGGTCCATAGCTACACCACTTCCGGATCCTATGATGTCACGCTCCTTACCGGAAATCCCTACCAGCGAGGTGGAGAAAGAAAGGATTCCTTGGTAAGTGTCCAGGCCCCCCCTGTATGCAGGTTCTCAGCCGATCCAGTATCCGGAATTGCTCCCCTCTTGGTCCAGTTCTCAGATGAATCGTCTGGCGAGCCGCAATCGTGGAACTGGGATTTTGGTGATGGAAATACCTCGGATCTGGAACATCCGATGTACGAGTTCAGCAACCCAGGGACCTACACCGTTACTCTGACTGTGATGAACTCGTATGGCAATAGTTCGCTTGAGAAAAACGACATGATCATGGTTGCCAATGCAACCGGATTGACCATGAATTGTGAAATCCCGGGGCTATCGATCGAGCAGAATGACGATAACCAGGTATTGATCCTTGATGTGAATGTATCTCCACCCGCTCTCTTGAACACCGATGGACGGGTATTGATGGTATATCCCGACACTGCATCAGGAATCGATGAGGTGGTTCTCCAGGCTGGAGACGCTGGTTTTTCGACGAGCGGGAATACCATCACCGGGGTCATTTCATCAGCCTGCGTGAAAAGTCCGGAGATCGTGTACTACCCGGCAAGGGGAGATCATGGGCAGATCGCGGTTTTTAACTACTCGATCTGCATGGAATACTATCCTGTCCAGGGGTCATACCATACCGATGTATGGGAGGGAGTGTTACCTGGAGATTACGCCGAGTTCGACAAAGCTCTGGATGACTATACTCCATTTGGGGATATCCACGATATTGCCTATACCATGACCCTTGAGAACACTGCACCCGATAGTGCCTGCACTATTACTGCCGGTGTCGATGCGGCCTGGGTCAGGAGATATGGGGAAGGCGACAATGGTTCCCTTACCATCGAAACGACCCCTCCAGCTGCAGCAGTTTATATTGATGAGGTTTACCGGGGTAAAAGCCCCATTACTGTCACAGGGTTAGTTCCTGGAACACATCAAATGATGCTCAGCCTCGAAGGATACCTTGACGAGAAGTACACCTTCAGAATCCGGGATGAACGCGACAGCATTAAAATTTTGAAAATCGGAGATGACGGAACTGCAGAAGTGTTAAACACGACGTTTGTATATCATGATCCAGTCCAGAACCTCGATTATTTCCAGGCATACTCTCCCCACGGAGGATCAAAATTTTCCGTGAGCGCTCTTGGTGGGCCGGGGAGCATCTTCCAGATGCTGTACCTCACTATATCGAGTTACGTGAAACCACAGAGCGGGAGTGCGGCGGTTGGGGGAGGTGGCGGTGGGGGAGGCACCTATAGCGGAGTCGCAGGATTGGGTATTTCCTCCACTCCGGTCGCAACACCGACCCCTGACGCAACACTGACTCCCCGTCCAACGATAACCTCTGCCGAACCCACCAGCTCGCCAAACGCCCCACCATCAACTGTTACGGATACAAATCCAACTACGCAGGAAACATTCACATCGCCCAACAACACTGGCCAGGCCTCCCCTCCCGTTCCGGGAACGGCAATGATCCTGGTCCGGAATCTGGCCGTCGTCGCAGTAGTGGCTCTCGTTACCGTCATCTTCTACTTCAGGTGGAAGAAGCAGTAAGAGTGAGATCATCTTTTTTACACCGAACCTGCATCTCCGGATGGAAGTTACAAGCCATTTGTCTTTCCCCGTCTCACATGTACGAGGGCTCGGATCACTCACGTTTCTCCTCCCATGACGATACACTGGCACCTCAGCACCGGGGAACATCACGTATACAAAGATATATCATCTTTTTTCCGAAGTACTGATTAAAATGAGAGCTGCTCCCGGTATTCTCATCGTCACCACCGCGAGCAGGACGGGAGAGAGCTGCTGTGAAAGAGAGACGACCCCTGCAGGGGACAGGAGCGGTATGAATGCCCCGTCTTCTCTTCCGCCCCGGCAGATTACCTGACGTGAGGGAACTCGAACAGAAGGGGGACACAGACCGTCTCATCTCACTCCTCAGTCATCGTGACTTCGATCTGCAGACCCAGGCAGCCGCTGCTCTTGAACGAACCAGGGGCGATCTGGTGATTGGGAAACTGATCAACGCCCTTGACACCCCTGACCGGAAAATGCGGATCGGAATCGTCGAAATTCTCTCCAACCTCCATGATCCAAGGGCTGTTCCCGGACTTCTCACCCTGCTCTCACGCGATGAGAGCAATGAAGTCAGATGGGCATCTGCAATCGCACTCGGAGAGATCGGTGATCCTGCTGCCAGGGACGGATTGGTCACCGCCCTGAGCGAACCTGACAAGTATGTCCGGTACGGTGCTGCTCTCTCCCTCGAAAAGAACGGCTGGACTCCTCCAAATCCTGAGGGACGGGTGTATTTCCTTGCTGCCGCCCAGCGATGGGCGGACATTCCCGGTCCTGATATGGTTCCGGTCGGGCCACTCCTCCATCATCTCAGTGACGCTGATCCCGCTATAAGAGCCAATGTAGTAAAAATCCTCGGTGAGCTGCACGATCCTGCCGCCAGGGCAGCATGTGACCTCGTCCTCCGTGACATCACCAGTACCGTCCGGAAGGAGGCTCTCAGGGCGTTTCCGAAATGTAACATCCCGCTCATGCACCTTCCCCGGGGGATTTCAAAGAGGAGAAGGCAAAGGAGCGCGTTTGCGGCCATGGTCCTGAATTTTTTCTGTATCGGTCTTGGCTACAACTACCTGGGAATGTGGTGGGGGTTCCTGGTATTCCAGGTGAACGTCACGGCTATCCTGACCATGAGCCTGTTCGTTCCCTCCTACGTTGCCTATCTCACCTCCTGGGCGATCTCTACACCTTTTGCCCTCCACACCTATACCTATGTAAAGGGGATGCCTGATTTATGAGCGGTGATCGTCTGAGGAAAACCCCCGCTTCCCCCTCCCTCTCATGCGAACGATCGCCCTTTTGGAGGGGGTAATACATGGCTGCAGTCTTTGGAGGAGAACCCGACATCGATGCCATGCGGGAGGAGAAGGATTTTCGCGGGCTGATCACGGCTCTCAGGCACGACAAACTCGATATCCAGTGGCATGCCTCGAGTGCTCTTGCCTCTCTCGGGGATGAAGCGATAGATCACCTCCTGTCAGCCCTGAATGCCCGGGACAAGGATGTCCGCCTCGGGATCATCGAAGCATTGGGCGAGATCAGGAATCCCCGGGCTGTCGGGCCCCTGATCGGGCTTCTTCAGGACAAAGACAATGAAGTGAGGTGGGAGGCTGCGCTCGCCCTTGGTGAGATGGCCGATCCCCGGGCTCTTGGCCCCCTTGAGGATGCCTTGCGGGATCCTGACCGGTACGTCCGTTATGGATCTGCGCTGGCGCTCGAAAAGATGGGATGGTCCCCGGACACCCCGGAGCGGTTTGCATTCCTCCTCGCCGGAAAACAGGAGTGGGATGCGCTTGCCGAGATGGGGAGAAATGCGGTATCCTCCCTTGACATCGCTGCAAAAGACAATGACAGCTCTGTCCGGCTGATGGCGGTCAGGACCCTTGGCAGAATCGGAGATGAGAAGGCCATCCCCCTCCTTTACCGTGCACTCCGTGACCCTGATGAAAAAGTCCGGTGGGAAGCAGTCATGGCGTCGCAGAAATGCGGTATCTCTGCCCAGTACCTCCCAAGGGCCCTCGCCCGGCGGCCACGGACCAGGAAGAATCCGAACATTGCGGCATTCCTCAACTTTGTCCTCCCGGGGATAGGTTATTTTTACATCGGGAAGTGGTGGGGAGTGTTAATCTTCCAGATCGATACCTATGCAACCTTATTGCTGTCAACTGAGCTGGGGCTTCTCAACGCCCTTGATTATCTCCTGCCACTCTACGGTATCGCAGCGTTGCATGCCTGGTATATTGCCCGGCAGATGCCGGACCTTTGAGCATATCCCGCACTGGCTGATATGCCGGGGCATTCAGGGCAGTCGGAGAGAGAGAACAGGAAAGGGAGGCCCTTGCCCTGAAGGGAATCGCCCCGAAAAAACGGGAGTGGCTCTTTTCCAGCGATTCATTCACCAATGAATTCTTTCAGTTTTTCCATCAGGTAGACATGAGCCTCTTCCAGGTTTTCGCGTTTCCCCCGAAACGCAAGCAGCTCCCGTTCATCTCCTTCCATATTGGCAAAATAAAGGCGCTCTTTCCTTTCCACCACTGTAACGTCAAATTTCTTGGCGATCTCGATGATCAGCTTGCTGGGGACGCCCGGGGGGATCAGGAGATCGAACAGTTCGGTTTGTGCCTCTTCTCCAGTTGCGTCCATTTGTGAATTATCCTCAGACATATCCTGATACCTCTACTTTCCTGCTTTTATCCGTCGTGCCATGATGCAGGGCCCGCCCCTGACCCCTCCGATTGGATTCTTGGGCTTGCCGAGCGAATTCATGCACCGCCCCATCAGGGCAGCTCCCCGGGCAAGACCATCATCCACAAACACCAGGTGGTCATTTGGATCGGTGAAGAGTTTTCTCTCTGTTATCCCTTCAAGGATGTATTCGGGTTTCCTGCCGGATATGGCTGCCCTTCCCGTAAATCCGATGGAGGAATTCGGCAGGACGAGCCCCTCTTCCTGTGCCACATCAACAAGCCTCAGGGCCATCTCAGCGCAGACGTGATCGATCACATCATTCAGGAAGCTCAGACTGTAATTCCGGTAGATCTCAGCGCCGATGGCCTGAAGATCACCAAGGGCATCGCCATTCTCGCCTGCATCACACCCGATGAGTGCAACCCCGGAGTCTTTTGCCACGTCAGCATAGACAGGAACCCTGCCAAATCTCCTCCGTTCAGGAGGAACAATCCGGATGTCGATGAACTCATGGCACTTTTTGACATACGCCATGACCTTATCGCCCTGTCCCTTGAGGGAGAACTCGGCAATCTTGCTCCGGTCCCCGAATACATCAAGGGCTGTTCCGGTCTTTGGATCCACCAGCCCGGATCCTTTCACTATCGCATCCGGGATCGCCCCTGCCAGGCCGCAGAAGTTCCCGATCGTCTTGGCAAACGGGTTGGGGTCGTCCTTTGCCACATCGCTCGTGATCCGGCCGTCCAGGGTCGTACCAAAGTCGATCGAGATACAGGGATTCCGGAAGTCCACCGGTGTCCACATCGCTCCCTCCTTGATCCCTGCCATGGCAAGCTCACCCTCCATCTCGTTTGCCACCATCTCGACGCCAGTACTGCCCACGGGGGGTATCACCCCTGCTACAGCCCCGATAAAGACCACCTTATCAGCATAGGAGTACGGCTGGAGTTTCTGGGGCTGGTTGGCTTTTGCCATGGGGGGGGTCATCTTTCTTGGCGGCACCCCTGCATTGAGGCAGCCATTGGCGAGAGCAAGGACGAAGGTCCCCACCTGATCGGGAGAGTCCATCGCTGCAACAACCCCGGTGCTGCGGACGACGAAATCCAGGTCTTTCTGGATATCGAGGTGCACCTCCCGGTGGCACTGGATGAGGGTGTCCCTCACAAGATCGGTGACCGACTCCTTGGTGAGTTGTGTCCCATCCAGGGTCTCCCCAAAGATCTCCTCACCGGGTTTGGGTTTTCTCACATCCCGGCTCATCTTCACGGTCTTGTTGATCACGTAGCTCATGCCGGTCTCAAGATTTACCCCGGTAAGAATGCACTTTGTCGTTGTGTTACCCATTTCGACAGATGCCACAATAAAATAAGGCTTCACCTTGAACTCGGGAACATAAATGCCCGGACCATGGCTGATTGACGGAGGAGGGGGGCTCTCCACGATATGTGGGCGGGGTTTAAAAAAACGATCCAAAAAACGGGCACACATATACACGATGTAAGACTCTGCTCCCTTATATCTTTCGATTTTGATAGCGTATCGTCGGAATTGCCCTGGACTGACGAGTATCAGGATCCGGCAGGTCCGGTGCCCGTGCTCATTTTTAATACTGATGCACCCAATAAGGAAGAGAAGGCCATGAGAATCCGGATGCTCATAGCGGTCGTCGTGGTGATCATACTGCTTCTCATCGTCATTGCCCTCGTTGCCGGAGCCCTGCTCCTCTCGACGGGTTATCCTCACATCGGGGAGAATTCCGGACTCTCCGGGATGGTCTCTTCTCTTGAATCCCTACTCGAAGAGATCAGTACAGGGATTGCAGACTGGATAGATTACTTCGCGAACCATCTGGCAGGGTGAAGCAGGATCACCAGTCAGTTCAGTCCCCTGGTCGCTCCTCTGCCATCGCGATGATCTGTTCTGCCAGCCGGGATACGGCCTTTCGTGCCACGGATCCTTCCTTGACCGATCCCACTGGCAATCCGGAGATCTCCGCGGCCTCGATCTCCGGGTCTTCGGGGATGAGAGCGAACGGTTCCCAGGCAATGACCGAGGCATCAGTTCCTTTGAAACGATTGATAACAAGGAATACCGGAACCGGGGAGAGGCCAAGCGACCGTGCCATGTCACGAATACGCACTGCGGTTCGCATCCCCCGGGTGCCAGGATCACTCACGATGACAATGATATCAGGCTGCCCGATGGTCCCCCTGCTCAGGTGTTCCATCCCGGCCTCGTTGTCGATCACGATGAAGCGGTAATCCCTGCGGAGAAGGGTCATGCAGGTCTTCAGGAGATCGTTTGCAAAGCAGTAACAGCCCGATCCTTCAGGCCTCCCCATCGCGACCAGATCAAATCCCTTCTCCTCAACAAGCGCTTTCCTGAAACAGAGTTCGATGTAATCGTTTCGTGCCATCCCGGGAGGAATGTTCCTTCTGAATTCGGTCTCCCGCATGCACCCGAGTGTTTCGTGGAGCCGGACGCCGAGTGCTTCATGGAGATTGGCATTTGGATCGGCATCAACCGCAAGCACAGGGGTCCTGCCGGCATCCACGAGTGCCCGCACCAGGAGCGCTGCAAGGGTGGTCTTTCCCGTGCCTCCCTTCCCTGATAGAGCGATGGAAAAAGGTCTCACCCTGACCACTCCTCCCTGATCCGTTCCGACAGAGCAGCCGCAGCTCGCATGATCTCGACTGATACGACGGTATCACCGGCCTGGATGCCGCAGGTTGGCGTGATGATCGACTGCCGGAAGAACAGGTCGGGGGGACAGAATTCGGTGACCTGTTCCCTGATCTCAAAGAACCGCCGGTACAGTTCTGCCTGGGTGACAGCCCTGAACTCCTGTACTTGTGCAGGGACGAGTCCCCACGCGACCACACCTCCCCGTTCCAGGTAGGCAACGATATCCTCCATGAACAGGAGGAACTCACGGATGCCTGTGTATGCATCAAACGACAGGAACGCGGGATCCAGGCTGATCACGTACGCCCAGTCCGTGTTCGAGCAGCAGTGGATCCCAAGACCTCCTTCTACCATCCCGGCGATATCCTGCCACCCGGCGCTGACCGTCTCCTGCTGCACGGGAACGACGGTGGAACCAAGCGACGCGAAATAGGGTTCATTCAGGACCACCAGGGTCTGTTTCACCCCGGAAAACCGGGCCATAGCCTCCTCGCACCAGCGGGCCCGGAGTGCTATCATCTTGGGGAGGATATCGGCATACTGGTCATCATAGGCGAGGGGACGGCGCTCTGCGTCCACGATCTGCATCCCGAAGGTGACCGGGCCGGTGACCTGGCACTTGAGGATCCGTGATCCTGAAAAGTCCCGGCTGGACATCTCTGCAAACCCGGATGCATATTCCGGTGTCAGGGCGTAGGGAGCGGTATTTTTTTCGATGAAATCAAGGTAGATCTGCTCCATCTCTCCCGGGATGTCTCTTGCCTGGTCAATACCGAGGCGTCCCTCCCTGATCACTCCCCCCGGCAGTCTCCCTGAATCACAGAAGACGATGGATTCGAGCAGCCCATGGTTGGGAAGCGTAGGAATGTAGGGAAATTCGGGGAATAGTGCGAGGACGGCATCGCAGGCTTCCCGCGGATCGGTATGCGGGAGGGCTCCTACCCCGGTTGCCAGGCACTCAGGGGGAGCGATCCAGCTGCTCATGACTGCTCCCGCAGGATCCGGCACTGGTCGAGCATCTTTTCCACGCCGGGGAAGAGGGAGAGATCGGTGTGGGGCAGAAAACAGCTCCCGGTGTATTCATCCATGAAGGTGGGATCGGCATTCAGCTCGATATAGGCGATCTTCCGGGCGATCTCATCGATCACCCTCTTCTTCCTGCGGTTCAGGAGGGCAATATTGGCGCCGGCTATCGCCCCGTTCCCTATCGTGGTCACCCGTTCCACCGGGATCTCGGGGATCAGGCCAATGGTGATGGCATGGTCCTTGTTGATATAATTACCAAATGCCCCGGAGAAGTAAATCCGGGCGATCTCCTCCCGTCCGATCCCGGCCTGGTTCATCAGGGTCTGGCAGGCAGCGAGGATGGATGCCTTGCTCATGATCAGGGCTTTGATATCATTCTCCGTGATGACGATATCCTTTCCTATCGCAGTCTCCTCCTTCCAGGCAACGACGAATTCGGGTACCTGGCGGCCCTGCCTGATCCGTTCATGGGCGATGGCGGTATTGATCCGTCCGGTCCGATCGATGATACAGGATCTGAGCAGCTCGGCGAGGAGATCGATCAACCCTGACCCGCACAACCCCCTCGGTCTCTGGTTCCTGATGGTGCGAAAGGAGGGTTTCAGGGTCCGGAGGTCGAGGCTCACCTGCTCGATCGCACCCGGGTTGGCTCTCATCCCGAACAGTACTTCACCCCCTTCAAGCGCCGGTCCTGCAGCCCCGGCGCAGGCGAACATCCAGTCCCGGTTGCCGAGCACGACCTCAAAGTTGGTCCCGATATCGATCAGGAGCGAAATATCATTCGACTCTGCCATCCCCGATGCGAGGATATCGGCGATGATGTCCCCGCCGATGAAATCGCTCACCGCCGGGAAGATGAAGAGGCCGGAGTTCTTGCCCACGACAAGCCCGACCCTTCGGGCAGCCGTTGTCAGGTATCGCCTCACCACCGGGACGTAGGGCTCCTCGATCATATACGCGGGATCGATCCCCATGAGGATATGGGTCATGATCGTATTTCCTGCAACCACCACTTCATAGACATCATCACGGTCGATCCCGGCCGAATTCGATGCTGCAGTGAGGGCAGCGTTGATACTTTCGACAGCAAGTGCCTGGAGTTTCTCGAGCCCTCCCCGTTTTGCATAGTTGACCCGGGAGAGGATATCCTCGCCGCAGCTGATCTGACGGTTGTAATTGGAACCGGTCCCCACGATACTGCCGTCAATCAGGGACCGGATATATACCACGACGGTCGTTGTTCCAAGGTCGACTGCTGCCCCGTAGCTGTGGGATGTGGTGTCTCCTTTCTCAACGTTGATCATCCGGTATCCCCCGGGCACCAGGGCAACGGTTGCGGTGATCCTCCAGCCGCTCTCCCGGAGCACCTTCGGTATCTCCCGGATCACCTCAAGGGGGGCATAGATGGATCCCTCTTTCGGTCCACCGCTCTTCTCGATCCCCCAGAGCAGGCGGGTGAGGTCCGGTGACTGGTCGTCAAGGGTGGGAGGGCTGAGGGTGAGGGCATATTTCCAGACAGCAGGATTGATTTCAAGGGGAACGCCCGGCGAATCGACCAGGATCTGCTGCTCTTGGACGAGGGATCCTTCAGGGATGAGAACCCGCAGGTCTCCGTTGATCCTTGTCTGGCACGAGAGGCAGAATCCCTGGGATGCTTCCTCATCGGTGTAGAAATCCCCGTATTTCTCCCGGTCGAAATCGATCTCGCCGCTCCTGACCATGACGCTGCATTTCCCGCACTTCCCCTGCCCTCCGCAGACGACGTTCATGTGAAAGCCGGCCTTCTGGGCTGCCTCAAGGATGGTGCTCCCTTTCGGGACCTCGGTCTTCCTGAAGCTCGGGAGAAACGTCACGGTCGGCATGGTCAGCCCTTCCACTCCTTCTCGAGGAATTCGGAAATGTCTGCAGCGTCACGGGGCCCGACGAGGACCTTCCATCCCGTTGCATCCTCGATCCTCCCCGAGAGCGGTGCAGCGTAACCGGGGATGATCAGCCTCTTGTGCGCTACTTCGGCTGAAAGGTTGTATTTTGCGATCGCATCCCGGACAAGCGTCTCCTGGAGTTTCCCGGAAGCCACCGCTGTGAGTACAGAGAGGCCTTCCGTGTCGACAATCAGCATGAAGCAGGGAACGCGTGATGCTTCGAGGTATCCCTGCAGGGTGAAAAAGGTCAGTGAGAAATTGACGGTCAGGAGTACAGGAGCATCCTTTCCCGGGCTCCCGACCCGGTACAGTCCGGGGGTGATCTGGATCGGTTTCTGGGGATCAGTATAGATGTTCTGCCGGAGTACCAGCAATGCTTTTCTCGAAGCGCTGGAAAGGTCATCGCAGATCAGCACCGATCCGAACTTGGTGACTCCGGCAATCAGGGCAGCATCCGGAAGACCGCTCACTGCGGTATCGATACAGACCGGATGCCCGAGTGCCGGGGTCTTCCGGCTGACGGCATGCTGCCTCACCGCGGTGGAACGGTTCAGCTGTTCGCTAAGCGACAGAGATGAGAGGTCAAGGACGAGGTTCTCGATCCCCTCGGCACTGCAGAGGCCTGACAGTTCTGCAAGTGCATCGAGCGAATCCGCCCTGATGGCAAGGGGACAGGCGTATTTTTTTGCGAGCCGGCACATCTCCCAGTACTGTGAGGATGTGGCAGCATGCAGAAGGGGCCGGTAATTGCCGCATACGGAAAGTCCTGCTTCCATCACCGCCGGATCTCCAGCCATCAGCACTTCGGGCAGGTCGGCGACCGCCTCGACCGCCTCGACTGCCTTCGTAAACGCAGTCGGTGAACCGTTCACCGACCGTACCGCGATCCCGTTGAGCCTGAGGTCGGTGCCGACCCTTGTCAGGATCTCGTCCCGGACAAAGATGACTCTCTCCTGGATTGCCCCCGGGGTCATCAGGTCGGTGACCGCCATAAAGATTCCCGGTTCATGAAAGAAGGATTTCTCGTGCCTGAACTGGACCAGTTCTTCGCCGATGGTAACTGCCCGTTCTCCTACTCCGATCCGGATCTTCCTGACCGGGGGACGGGTTGAAGCCCCGAGGATGGTTTTTGCGTTCTCATCGAGGTATGGGCATGCTTCCGGTTTTGCCTTTCCCCCGGCAAGCTTCATCGCGAAGGTGAGGCAGGTGGGGTCGCCGCATTCCTTGCAGTTCTTTTTGGGCAGGAGCTTGTAGATCTCCAGCGGTTTCAGGGCCATATGATCACATTCCTCCTTTTGGTTCGCCATTCCAGAGTGCTGCAATTGCGGTTTTGAGGGGCTCTATCGACAACGGGTGCCGCACACAGACAATGGAAGCCCCTGCAATGGTTGCCGGGAGCATGGCATAGATCTCCCAGGCAATGGCAGTCGGGCAGGCATCTCCCTCGTCCGCCTCACGGACTTCTTTTACGACCAGGGAATCGATCGCCGAGCTGATCATCGGCATGGCAAGATCGCTGTCGCCCTTGAGGGCGGAATACCGGATCCGCTCCATGACCGAGTAGGAATATTCAAACCCGTATCCCAGTGCCCCGGTGTAAGGATCGATGGCGATCCGGTCAGGGGACAGCCCTGTCTCACGAAGGAGGATATTCAGCTGCTTTGCCAGGTTGATATCGATGGGTGACTGGGCGATGACCGAATGACCGTATGCCATGGCAGCGGCGGCAACACTCCGGTAGTGCCCTGCCTCTGCCGTCCCGAGGAGGATCCGTTCGCCTTCTGCCGCCTCACCAATCTTCTGGAAAACGGCACTGTCGATGGCCGGATCGTTGCTGCCCTCGATAATGAGCGGGAGCTCTGTTGCCTGGAGCACGGATTCAACCGTCTCCCCTATCCGGGAGATATCAGAGAAATTTCGTTCCCGGGTGCTCGACAGGTACAGCCGGATCAGGTCAGGTTGATACTCCCTATCAGCATGGGCGACCCACTCGGCCGTATCATGGACCCGGTCGCCTATGAAACGGGTGGCAGCAGCCGGCCAGAGTTCAGGATCATCGGAGAGTTCGTAAGCAACAAGAGGTCTGTGGCCGGAAGGCGGGATGCCGATATACGGGAGATCTTCTTCCCCCCCTATGGTAACCGAATGGCTCCTGGTCCCGCCATCCTTTGCCGTCGCACCGATCACCAGTTCGCCGATCCGGCCGGTCCATTCAGATAGTGTTGATACTCCCATCATCTCCACCTACAACAACGGTTTCATGGCGAGCGCCGGGTGGTCAACCGATGCGAGGAAGGTTGCCAGGTCTTCGATCGCCTCTGCCCTGGTCTCATCAGCGATCTTGTTGAAAAACGTTTCATTGCCCCTCTTTTTCAGGTATTCAAGAAGCCTGCCCTTCAGTTCCTGCTTCAGGATCTCAGGCATCCAGACCAGCCGCTCGATCCCGCCTTCAGCCTGGAGGAACCGGTCCGAGAGGATATACCCCTTCGAGATCCCGGCAAAGCCCGGGGTCTGGGCACCCCCCCCGATAGTCCCTGCAAGGGTGGAGAAGGTCATCCCCGAGGGAGTCATCCCCTTGTATTCCCGGTTCACCACCATGAATCCGTTCACCTCGGGGAGCATGACCGCGATGCATTCAAAGCACCCGCAGCAGGTCATCGGATACTCCATGATACTGTAGAGCGAGCACCGGTCTACCTCTCCATGGGAGGCTTTCTTGACGAACCGGTTGACCCCCTCGAATTCACCCCGCTCCATGTCAATGATCCTCCCCTTCTCCACCGGCTGGTTGGCTCCTGCAGGGGAGATCTCGTGTGCGATCTTTCCGTCCAGCCAGGTGATGGCGCCGCAGAGGGCAGGTCGTTCGGGGGTGATGATGCAGACATGGTTTGGTGCGAAGGTCTGGCAGAGGGTGCAGGAGTAGAAGCAATCGACATCGGTATCCCGCATCCCGAGGATCCGGTCATCCCGTTCCTGGTAGACCTTCCCGGCATTGGCACGTTCTGCAAGCACGGTCTTTTCATCGGTGATGAGCGTGACCTGGACGGCATCGAGCAGGTCCGGGAAGTCCATCCTGAATTTTGCCGCAAGCAGAGTCCCGAGGTCTTTTATGCGGACTCCCCTGGCAACGGCCTCTTTTGAGAGGCGGACCCAGATCAGGTCCCGCTGGGCGACATGCCAGGAGCCTTCCCCGTAATTTACGAAATTGTGGATCCGTCGTTCAAGCACCGGCTCGTACTCTTTCTTCATCTGCTTTCCTGCTACCTCGATGAGGATCCCGAGCGGTGCTGCCGATCCCTCAGGGATTGCATCGATCTCGGGGCCGATGACCGTGACCTTCCCATCTATAACCTCGGATGGGGGCCGGACCCGGAGGAGTTCGAATGCCGGGGACCTTCCCCCGCCAAACTCGACCTGCATCTCCTCTCTCCGGATGCTCTTTCCTTCGAATGCCGGTGAACAGGCCATGGGGATCGGGATGGCGGTCACGCTCACCTTGATCCCTTTCAGATCCATCCCGGTCCGGACCGCGTCGGCAGGCTGGACACGGGGCCACTCGTCAGACTCATAGTCTCCTGCAGCAATGACCGGGATTCCAAGGAGGCGGAATGCATCGACGAGGGCAATCTCTTCGTCATCCAGGCCCGGAAACACGATTGCAATGGCCTTTGCCCGCTCCTTTGCATAGGCGAGCAGCCGTCCCGCATCTCCCGGGGTAACCCCTCCAAACATCATGGCAACCCGGGCGATGATATCGATGAAATGGATGGCGGAGAAGGGACGGGACCCGAGAGGCACAAGGCGGTACTCAGCCCCCACCTTCACTCCCGAGGAGATGAGACTCGTGATGATATCTCCTGAGAGGAACGTGAGCATGTACTTCTCCTGGAGTTCGCGGCACAGACCGGCGGCCGTATCAGGTGCAGGGGGGGTTCCGGCCACCAGCACCAGGCCGAGGATACTTCCGTCAACGAGGGAATAACCGAGGGTTCGGAGCACTGCGTCCGGGATGAACCCGGTAAAGGGAGGGGACTCTTCTCCCCGCTGGGTGGACTCACTGGCAACGAGACACTCGGCAGCAACAAGCGGGTTGTGGGCAGATGCGCCATAGGCCTGCTGTGCCTCTTTGGCTGAATTGACGGCATTTCCGGTAAGGGCAAAGGTGACTGGGAGATGGTAGGCAGTCTCCTTATAGGAGAATGATCCCTGGATGGCACCCATACGGATCTGTAAGGATTCATTCCCTTGTGCTGCTGCTTTTTTGACGGAAACCATGACATTTCACCCGGGTAATTATCATACTCTCGTGGTAACACCCTATATGGGTTTGGATCGCGCCAAATCCGGCAAGGCGTCTCTTTTTATCGGGGTATATCAGCCCGCGTGTCTTGTCGGGCCCGCCCGATCTTTTTCCAATTCTTCTTTGAGAGCATTTAAGAGCAGATCCGGCAATCCTATTGCAGGGATCTGATGAACCAGATGAAGATGGAACATGTCCCCGGGAAAGCTCGGGGGAAGATCACCCTCTATGCCCTGAGCACCTGCGGCTGGTGTGCAAAGACAAAGGAGCTCCTCAGGGAACTCGGGGTCGATCATTTTTATGTTTTTGTCGATCTCCTCCCCCCGGAGGAGCTTGAGGAGGCGATCAGGGAAGTCGAGAAGTTCAATCCGGCTGGTTCCTTTCCAACCCTTGTTATCAATGAAGGGACCCGCGTCATCGTCGGTTTCAGGGAGCAGGAGATCCGGGAGGCCCTGGGATGAGTGCAGCAGCTCCCCTGACCGAAGAGATTCAAGCACGGTACGAAAAAATCAAGCGGGAGGCAGAAGAGGGCGGCTACCACCTCAATCCTGACCAGGCATTCACGGTGAACCTCGTCAGGGGACTTCTCGTCAATGAGCAGCGGTACGGCTACCCCTCCTGCCCCTGCCGGATATCCTTTGGAAAACGAGACGAGGACCTGGATATCATCTGCCCCTGTGATTACCGGGATCCTGACCTTGATGAGTTCAATGCATGCTATTGTGCCCTTTATGTCAGCGATGCGGTCCTGAAAAAGGAACTCTCTGTCGGGTCAATCCCTGAACGGAGGCCGCCAAGGAGCGAGAGGAAGGCTGCTCTGGCCGGATCATCCGGCCGCCTGACTGACATGGGACTCCCCTTCCCGGTATGGCGGTGCAGGGTGTGCGGGTATCTCTGCGCCCGCGACACTCCCCCTCTGGTCTGCCCGGTGTGCAAGGCAACAAAGGATCGGTTCGAGCGGTTCATCTGAGAAGAGGACACCGCCTGCGTGCAGGATCCTGAACGCTCAAATATGCGCTGCAGCAGTACCTACTATGGCACTTCCGATCCATATCGAGATCATCGGTCTGAAAGATCTCTCCTGTTCTCCGTTTCCATGCGATAATACCCGCAGCTGCGGGTTGTATGACTGTTACCCGACCGGAAAACTGCTGGTGGCATTTGATGCACTCGCCGATGAGATAGGAAAGGAGTATGGCGATCGGGTGACCATGACGCTGACCCTGATCGACGATGAGGTTCCCCCGCATGTGAAAGCGATCATCGAGGAGCATTACCCACCGCTTCCCATCGTGATCGTGAACGGCAGGTACACTCCTATGGGGAGGATCTCTCTTCCGATGATGCAAAAAGAGATAGAGAAGTGTGACCGGGAGGTCAGACAATAGTGGTCAGCGAGCCATCCGAAAGGTTGTAATAGAGCCCGTGAATCTCAATCTTTTTCTCTGAAAGGGCTTTTTTGACGACAGGATACCGCTTCAGGTGCTCGATCTGGAGGCGGACATTCTCCTGCTCTATCATCCGCGATCGCTCCTTTGCTGCCTCATCGGTCTTTGGGGCAGGGATCTTTGCATCGACACGGTTCTTCGCCTCGATGGCGTTGTTCAGCCAGAGCGGGATGTACACGTCATCGGTCTCCTTTTCAAGGGCCTTGATTGCGCCGCAGTCCGAGTGCCCGCAGATCACGATATCCTTCACCTTGAGATGGCGGATGGCATATTCGAGAACAGTGGCAAAGTTCCAGTCATGGATGGGCACAACATTGCCGATGTTCCGCTGGATGAAGAGCGTGCCTGGCAGGGTCTGGGTGATGTGCCCGGTCTGGAGGCGTGAATCAGAACACCCGATCCAGAGCACCGTAGGGCTCTGGCCTTTGGCGATTTCATCAAACACGGCCTTGTTCTCTTTGAAGAATCCTTCCCTGAACTTCTTGTTTCCTTCAAGCAGGTTGTCGATCATGTCAATCCCTGTACCTGGTGCTCCGGCACTTTCCATGATGCCGGGTCTGCAACAGGAGTATGTGGAAAATACGATCAGTTAAAGGTTGATATTCGTTCCCGGCAGGGTGTGACCGGGCAAGCCATACCGTCTTTTCCGGGACATCCCCCTCTTAAGATTTCACGGGCATCCCTATCGATCCTATTCTGCTGTGAACCCCTGATTGGAGTCGGAGAACCAATTCTTATCTGGCACCATGACGAACCACAATGAAGAGGGATGCATCTTCATGACTGCCAGCCATGTGCCGGAGCGATACCCGGAGATTGACATCGCACGGGGGATTGCGGTGGTGATGATGGTGATATTCCATATCGCCTTTGATCTCTCGTTTCTTGGCATTGCGGGGATACCCGTGAGTTCACTCCCCTGGAGGGCGTTTGCCATGGCTACCGCTGCGCTCTTCCTCCTCCTTGTTGGGATCTCCCTCTCCATCAGCGCTGGCTATGCAAAGACGCGACTCTCACGGTCTGACTTCATCCTGAAGTATCTGAAACGGGGTGCGGGTATCTTTGCGATAGGGATTGGGATCAGTATAGTCACCTGGATCCTTCTACCGGGCGCATTCATCGTGTTTGGCATCCTTCACCTGATCGGGCTTTCCATCGCACTGAGTCCCCTCTATACCGGATATTCGTGGCAGAATCTCCTGGCAGGCCTTGCGATCATTCTTGTGAGCCCGGTGGTGGCAGCGATGCGGGGAGAGGGCTGGCTCGTCTGGCTGGGCATTCATCCCCCGGCCTTCTACAGCATCGATTATACCCCGGTGTTCCCCTGGCTCGGGGTGGTGTTGATTGGAGTCGGTCTTGGTGCGATCCTCTATCCTCGCGCCGCCAGGAGATGGAATCATAAGGTGCCAACGCTTCCAAGTCCACCCCTGCGGTTTCTTGGCCGCCATTCCCTGGCAATCTATCTCGTTCACCAGCCGATCATCCTGGGTATTCTGTTTATCACGTTTCCCGACGCTTTCAGCGCTTTTGTCCCCCCTCTCCCGGCGTGATGCCGCGTTCACCTGCAGGAGCAAAGTCTTCCGCAGAGAATACCGGGACGGATGAAAACCTCTCCACATCAAAGAGACCATGTTCTGTAATTCTCAGCTGTGGTATCACGGAGAGGGCAAGAAACGAGAGATACATGAACGAATCTTCGATCCCACCGATCTGCCTTGCGTGACGATTCAGGCGTCCGAGCAGCTCACCGACCTCTTCGTACGGCCGGACCGACATCAGGCCGGCGCATTCCAGGGGAAGAACAGTCGATTCATCACCAGACACCACAGCGAGTCCACCCGAGTTCCTGATGACAAGGGAGATTGCACGGATGATATCGGCATCCCCTGACCCGGTTGCAACAATATTATGGGAGTCATGGGATACACTCCCGGCGATTGCCCCCAACGTGATCCCGAAGCCATGCACAAGCCCGGTCGCCACCTTCGCCTTCTCGTACCGGCTGCATACCACGACCTTCAGGATATCCCGGTCAAGGTCGGGTATTTTTGTTGAGTCGACGTCAAGAGAAAGCCTATTTGTCATGATCTGCCGGGGGACAAGGCCGATGACCAGGGCAGGCCCCTGGCCGTCAAGGTGAATATCGGCAATGTCCGGCGTCCTGCACCGGAATCGTCCTTCGATCGGGGGGCAGGGGATCCGCTGATCAGGGACCACCAGCTCCCCGCCCCTGAAGGTCTTTTCCACCCGGAACTCATTCCCCTCACAGATGACGCAGAAATCGGCTCTCCTCCCGGGTGAGAGGGCGCCTCGATCGTGGAGCGAGAACCGTTCTGCCGGGCTGAGTGTCGCCATCCTGAGTGCGATCTCCCTTTCAAGCCCGGATCCAACTGCTTTCCGGATACAGTCATCGATATGGCCCTCAGCAAGGAGGAGGTCTGCGTGACGATCATCGGTGGCAAACGAGCACCGGGATACATTCTTCCATGAGACCAGGGGGATGATCTCCCGGATGTTCTTCTCGGTCGATCCCTCCCTGATGAAGAGGTACATCCCCTTCTCCAGCTTCTCTTCCGCCTCACCGAGTGACATACACTCATGATCGCTCTGTATCCCGGCAGCGATGTACTGGTCAAGATCAGGCCCGGAAAGGAGAGGAGCATGGCCGTCAACGATCCTGAACAAGTGGATCTTATCCATGACATCGGGATCTCCCGAAAGGACCCCCGGGACGTTCATCACTTCACCCAGCCCGAGAACTCCCTCCCTTCCGGAGTAGTGTGCAAGGTCCCTGGCGTTGAGCACAGCTCCCCCGGTATCCAGGGGAGTGGCCGGGACACACGAAGGGAGCATGATGAAGAGATCAAGGGGAATTCGCCCTCTCCAGTGCAGCATGAAGTCTATCCCCTCAGACCCGAGCACGTTGGCTATCTCGTGCGGGTCGGCGATGACGGTTGTTGTCCCGTGCACGGATACGAGACGGGCAAATTCCGGGGGGGAGAGGAGCGAGCTCTCGATATGGACATGGGCATCGATCAACCCGGGGACCACCCGGTTCCCTTTCAGGTCGACCTCTCTCCTGGCACGGTACTGCCCGGGGCCGACAATCAGCCCATCCCTCACCGCAAATCCGGTATCCTGCCATTCACCGGTGAACGGGTTGAAAACTTCAGCGTTCAGGAACCGAATATCTGCGGGAACACTGTCTCCTGCAGGGATCGAGCCTCTCTCTTCCCTGTGGTTCTCATCATGGATCATAGCGGGTTCCTCTCAGCTGGTGAAGGGTTGTTCGAAATAAGAATGCATTTGGGGGGGTCATGGGCACTCCAAACACCTGGCCTGGTTTGAGATTTCCTTTTCCCCGGAAACTCTTCCGCAAAAAGGAAAGGATCGCAGATCAGCCGAACAGCTCTTTTGACCGTTCGAGCGCTTCGACTGCCGGGAGCTTCTTCCCTGTCAGGAATTCAATGCAGGCTCCGCCACCGGTGGAGATATGCGAAAAGTCCCTCTCGATCCCGATCTGCTCGACAACTGCTGCCGTATGGCCTCCCCCGATGATCGAGAACGGGGTTTTCGAGGCCGCTTTCAGCAGCTCGTAGGTTCCCGTGGCAAAATCCCGGTCTTCGAAGACCCCTGCCGGTCCGTTGAAGACAACGGTGCCTGACTCACGGATACGATCAGAAAGGGCGAGGACGGAGTCCATACCGAGGTCGAGGACGGGTGCGTCTGATGGGATGGCACTGACCGGGTACTCGGTTCGTGCGCCTTCCTCTCTTACGGCAATCCATTCCGGGACAATAATTTTTTCCCCGAACTCCCGCAGGATCTCCTTTGCTTTCCCGATCTCCTTCTCGTACTTGAGCTGCTGGATCAGCTGGGCAGATTGCCGGCCGATGTCATATCCCATCGCCATGAGGAAAACGTTTGCAACCACGCCGATGACGATCACCTGATCGGCGATATGGTCCTTGAGCATATGCTCTGCCACAGCTATCGAGTCATCAACCTTCGTCCCCCCCAGGACGACTGATACTGGCCGGGGGGCATTCGAAAAGACCTTCGAGAGCGTCAGGACCTCTCTCTCCATGAGGAGCCCGGCTACCGATTTCATGGCAACGGGAAGCCCGACCATGGTCGGCTGTGACCGATGGGCAGTCCCGAATGCATCGTTGACAAAGAGGTCGCCCAGGGTCGCGAGCCCCCTGACAAGGTGGCACCGGGCTGCCTCTTCCGGTTTCATCGTCAGGTTCTCTTCGGCATTGAAACGGACATTCTCAAGCATCAGGATATCGCCGGGTTTCTGGGATCTGACCGACTCACGGGCATAATGCCCGAAAATATCGTCGATGTACCTGACCGGCCGTTTTGCCAGCTGCTCAAGTTTGTCGGCGTGCGCTTCAAGCGTGGTAAAATCTTTCTTCCCCGGCCGGCTCTGGTGGGTGATGATCACCAGCCGGCTCTCCCTGAGCGCCTGAATAGTCGGGATATGCTCCCGGAACCGCTTATCATCGAGGATAGAGTTGGTGGAGGGATCGATGGGGGAGTTCAGGTCAAGCCGCAGGAGCACGGTCTTTCCCGCACAGGGGGTCTCTCCCAACAGACCGATAGGAGCCATGTCCCTTCCTCCATCAGGTATTTCGTGCCTTGATCTTCTTCAGCCTGAAGAGCTCCTCGCGTTCCATCTCATCGAGCCGCATCTTGATGAAGTCCCGTGCTTCGGTCAGCTCCGGTATCACCTTGAACTCCAGGGCGTTCACCCTCCGTTTCGTTGACTCGATCTCATCGAGGAGCTTCTTCATGGTGGTCTCTATCTCGGCACTCTCGATGATTGCCTCCACCAGGTCTTCATACGAGGAAGCCGCTTCATCGATGGCGGACGTGGTCCCGAGGAGACCATATCCCCGGTCAACAAGGCTCTTTTTCACCTTCGATGACTCGATCTCCGGAACAACCACTCCCATGATGTTCTTGCTTGCAAGCGTGATATCCGGGACCTCCTGGACCGAGAAGGCTGCGGATTTCACCCCTATGGCTCCCTCCACGGTGTTTGCAAACGCCATCATCTGGGTGGCACGTTCGTACTTCTGCTGGAGGCCGCTCTGGCTGTCCTTTGCCTTCTCAAGCACCTTGAAAAATTCAATAATCAGGCCATCGCGCTTCATCTTGAGGATCTTGTAGCCACGCTCGGACAGCACGATCCGCCGTTTCAGGTTGATCAGTTCTGACCGTGTGGGCTTGATATCGCGCAGTGCCATGTGCCGTTACTCCTGCACCTTGGCATCCTGCCTGAACTTCGGGTGGTATTTGTTGATCAGGTCGCGATCGATACGGACCAGCTGCTCGACAGGGAGGGTTGCAAGGAGGTTCCATCCGCCGTCGAGGGTCTCAAAGATCGTCCGATCCTCATCGTATCCCTGGCGGACAAACCGGTTCTCGAACAGATCGGCAAACTCCAAAAACATCCGGTCACGTTCGGACAACGCATCCTTCCCGACGATGGCAACCAGGCCCCGGAGGTCATTGCCTTCCGCGTATGCGGCATACAGCTGGTCGGAGACCTTTTTGTGGTCTTCGCGGGTATGCTCTTTCCCGATACCGAGGTTCATCAGACGGGAGAGGGAAGGGAGGACGTTGATGGGGGGATAGATCCCTTTCCGGTGCAGCTCCCTCGAGACCACGATCTGGCCTTCCGTAATATATCCGGTAAGGTCCGGGATCGGGTGCGTGATATCATCGCCCGGCATCGTGAGGATGGGGAACTGCGTGATCGAACCTTTTTTGCCCTTGATGATCCCTGCCCGTTCATAGATACCTGCGAGATCCGTATACATGTACCCGGGGTATCCACGCCGTCCCGGCACTTCTTCACGGGCAGCCCCAATCTGGCGGAGCGCTTCGCAGTAATTGGTCATGTCCGTCAGGATCACGAGCACGTGCATATCCAGGTCGAAGGCGAGGTATTCTGCTGTGGTCAGGGCAAGTCTCGGGGTGATGATACGCTCCACGGCCGGGTCATCTGCGAGGTTGAGGAAGACAACAGCCCGTTCAAGGGCACCGGTCCTCTCGAAGTCCTGCATGAAGTGGTTGGCCTCTTCCTTCGTGATACCCATGGCTGCAAAGACCACGGCAAACGACTCCTTCGAGCCGAGCACCTTTGACTGCCGGGCGATCTGGAGTGCGATGTTGTTGTGGGGGAGCCCTGCACCCGAGAAGATAGGGAGCTTCTGACCCCTCACAAGGGTGTTGGTCCCGTCAATGGTGGAGATCCCTGTCTGGATGAACTCCTCGGGGGATGCTCTGGCATATGGGTTGATGGCGGCACCGGTGATATCCAGCCGCTTCTCGGGGACAATCTCCGGCCCCCCGTCGATTGGTTTTCCTCCGCCTGAAAGGATACGGCCGAGCATCTCCTTTCCGACCGGCATCTTGATGGTCTCGCCGAGGAACCGGACACCCGAGTCCTTCCCGATCCCTGCCGTGGTCTCAAAGACCTGCACGACGACGAGGGAATCGCTGGTATCGAGTACCTGGCCTCTCTTGATGGTGCCATCCCAGAGGGCGATATTGACGAGCTCGTTGTACCCGACCGGTTCGGTCTTCTCCACGAACACCAGGGGACCTGCAATCTTCGAAATCGTTCTGTACTCTTTCATGCTGTCGACCTCAGGGTGTTGATCTCGCTGTCCATGCTCTTCTGGATCCGTTCCAGTTCAGGCTTGTAATCCTTGATGAACTTGATCTGGGGCAGGTCGTTCTTGGACTTGATCGTGATGATCTGTGCGGGGGATACCCCGGCAGTCTGGGCTGCATATGCAAGGTCTGCATACCCCTTGATCGCCTTCATCATGTCGTACTGCTTGGACATATCACAGAAGGTATCGACCGCATCGTACGCATTCTGCTGGAGGAATATCTCCCGGATCATCCTGGCAATCTCGATGGTCAGCTGTTCTGCCTCGGGCAGAGCATCGGACCCGACCAGCTGGACGATCTCCTGGAGTTCTGCCTCTTTCTGGAGGACTTCCATGGCCCATGACCTGAGCACGTTCCACTCGGGTGATACTTCCTTGTCGTACCAGTCATGGAGGGAATCAAGGTAGAGCGAGTAGGAGTTCAGCCAGTTGATCGCCGGGAAATGACGCCGCTGCGAGAGCTTTGCATCGAGTGCCCAGAATACCTTCACGATACGCAGCGTATTCTGGGTGACCGGCTCTGAAAAGTCCCCCCCAGGCGGCGAAACGGCCCCGATAACGGATACTGATCCGTTCTTCCCGGAGAGCGTCCTGACGAGCCCAGCCCTCTCGTAGAACTCGGAAAGGCGGGCCGCAAGGTAGGCAGGGTACCCTTCTTCCCCTGGCATCTCTTCGAGTCGTGACGAGATCTCTCTCATTGCCTCTGCCCACCGGGATGTCGAATCCGCCATCAGCGAGACGTCGTAGCCCATGTCCCTGAAATACTCGGCAATCGTGATACCGGTATACACCGATGCTTCTCGCGCTGCCACCGGCATGTTGCTCGTGTTAGCAATGAGCACGGTCCGCTCCATGAGCGGCTTTCCTGATTTCGGGTCCTCGAGCTCCGGGAATTCGGTCAGCACCTCGGTCATCTCGTTGCCCCGCTCCCCGCACCCGATGTAGACCACGATCTCGGCATCGGACCACTTGGCAAGCTGCTGCTGTGTCACGGTCTTTCCGCTGCCGAAAGGCCCGGGGATCGCTGCGGTTCCTCCCTTTGCTATGGGGAACAGCCCGTCCAGGATCCGCTGGCCGGTGATGAGCGGGATCGTCGGGTTCATCTTCTCGGTGACCGGGCGTGGCACACGGACCGGCCACTTCTGCATCATCGTCAGTTCAGTTCCCGAATCGAGGGTACACACCACCTCTTCTATCGTGAAAGAACCCCGTTTGATACTCTTTACTACTCCTCCCTGGACCTTTGGAGGGACGAGGATCCGGTGAACGATGTTGGTCTCCTGAACCTCCCCGATGACCATTCCCGGGGATACCTTGTCTCCTTCCTTTACGAGGGGCCTGAACTCCCATTTTTTCTGGTGATCCAGCCCTGGTGCAGAGACCCCCCGCTGGATGAAATCACCCATCTTGTCCACCAGGACAGACAGCGGTCTCTGAATCCCATCATAGATACTGGTCAGGAGTCCCGGCCCGAGCTCCACGGCGAGAGAAAGCCCCGTGTTTGTCACGGGTTCTCCGGGTCTGATCCCTGAGGTATCCTCGTAGACCTGGATGATAGTCTCGTCACCCTGGATCTTGATCACCTCTCCCATGAGCTCCTCATGGCCGACCTTCACCACATCATACATGTGCGCATCAATATTGACCGCAGTGACGACAGGGCCGGCAATCCGTTTGAGGACTCCTTCCTGGCCTTTCTCTTTCTTCTCTGTTACTTCCACAGATCAACACCCACTGATCGCTTTATTCTCTCCCTCATGGACATTCCTCCCTCCTCGCCACCGATGGCGATTACCGTCGGTTTTACCGAATTCTCGAGCGTGGTCTGGAGACGCCGGGGGATCCTGTTCATATCCCTGCTCTGGAGGACGAGGATTCCAATCGAACCGTCATCCAGAATCCGGGTGATGTATTCAGCGAGCTTTTCATCGGATTCTGCTGCATAGGTCCTTCTGATCCCTGCAAGCCTGAACCCGAGGACGAAATCGCTGCTGCCAACAACCGCTATCTCCATCTCACATCACCAGGTAACTTCGTATCCGGTCGGTCGGAAGGTTCACTTCCTTTCCCCGGGCAATCGCCCGGAGATTGAAGATCTCGTACTTCTTCTTCTCGAGGTAGGTGAGGATGGGGTGAATCGAGAACGGATTGAGTTTCGACAATGACTCCATCTGGGCAAGCTGGACCTTGATCAGGTCGATCTCGATCTCACGGAGTGACTTTTCCCCGCCGCTCATCTCGTCGAGGAGCATGATCAAGGGCTTTACGCGTACCTTTGATTTCAGGGCATCGATGAACTCCTTTGTATCCCCGATACTGATCAGGTGCTGGAATTCATCCGATGAAAACGTCCCTCCCGGGATCATCATCGAGCGTGCATCCTCGGAAAGCTTGTCAGCCCTGAGCCGGAACATGTTTCTGATATTGGTGATATCGATGTCCAGCATGATGTACTCAAGGAACTGTTTGCCTCCTTTAAAGCCGCTCATCGCCTCCGACAGGAGGTTGGCATAGAACTGCTTGTACAGCTCATTTTCTATCCTGGCGAACGAGGATTCCGAGACAGCCGTTGAGAACCCGGCCGCAATGGCAGGGTACACCGATTGTCCTTTAAGGGCTTCGAGGATCCGTTCCGGTGTCTCTTCCTTTACGAGCCGGTCCAGGAAGACCCGGTCCATCTCCCCGGCAGGTACAAGGATCTCCCGGATTTTGCCCGGTTTCATCCCCTGCGTCTTGCCACGCAGGATGGTCAGGATATTCTGGATATCCCACTTCCGGAGATATGACTGCGTGAAGCGCTTGAGAACGCCAGGAGTGATATCCTGAATGTTCTGGTATTCCTTGGCAAGGTTCCAGGATAACGCCAGTTCGATGAGGTCAATCCCCTGGAACGACGAGGCCAGTTCATCGATCTCCCTCTTGTACTGGGTCTCTTCGATGAAACGGGTGATCTCGGGGATGCTCATATTGAGCAGCCGGAGATAGTCTTCTCTCGGGATGAGCTTTGCTTTCCTCACCCTGAGCCTCGTACAGACGTAGACATAGGGGGCAGGACCGGCACTGATCTCAGCCATCCTGCATCACCTCAGCGGAACAGGATTCCCGAGGCATCCTTCAACCCTGTCTCCCATACGCCGTTCAGGAAAGTCCGGTAGCTGTAGTCAAGCTGGAGCTCTCCGTCTTTGCTCTCGATGATGACCCCTCCTTCAATTTCCATCGGATCACCCTTTGTATACCCTTTCAACGAAGTATCCGATGAGAGTATCCGGCTGAGTATCTCACTGTCCCTCCTGTTGCAGTGGACAATGCCTTCAGGGATCTCTGCTTTCGCCCGGGAAAGAAGCGTCTTTATGGCATCCCGGTGGAAATCTTCCGGGAGCGCTGCAATCCGGGAAAGGGAAGCCGAATAGACCTGGTCGAGGAGCTCCTTCTGGGTGTTCAGGAGCTGGCGCTTCACCACAAGGTTCGCAGCTGATGCCTCCTGGTTTGTGATATGCCCTGTCTGTTTCTGGATGTCCTGCTCGGCGGCCAGTTTGATCCGCTCAGCTTTCTCCTGTGCCGCCTTCAGGATGCTCCCGACTTCAGCATCGGTCTCTTTCCTGATTCGGTCAGCTTCTCTCTTCCCGTTCTCCCTGATTTCGTCGATGACCACTTCGAGTCCCATGGTCTGCTCCTACGTTTAGAATAACAGCAGAAGCCCGACCACAAGACCAAAGATGACGATAGTTTCAGGGATAACGGTCAGTAACAGGACAAGACCGAAAACGTCCTTGTTCTCGGCAGTCGCTCCAACTGCTGCAGACCCGATAGCCATCTCGGCCAGTCCTGTTCCTATCCCGGTAAGGCCGACAGCAAGACCTGCACCAAGTGCCTTCATTCCGGCCTGTGAGGCCTCGATCATCTCAGGTGTCATTCCGACAAGTTCTTCTCCAACCATGTTTTTAGTCCTCCGTAAATCTTCTTTTCAATCCGAATGGATCGTACTTCCTACCTCCACCCTTGTAAAATTTGGTGAAGAATTCGACATAATTCAACCTCAGGGACTGTAATCCTCCCCCGAGCAGCCCCAGGATCGCGTTGAAGAGGTGCCCGAGCAGGAATACAAAAACCCCGACTATGATGAGTATTACACCAATAATGGTGAGATGTTCCAACTGCGGTTCAATAATAAGGCCGATGGCGATAAAGTTCACCACCATGGCGATAGCAACTGACGAGAGGCCCACACCAACCAGACGTGCAAACGAGAGCACGTGGGAGAGGATAGTGGGCAGTTCCACAATTTCCAGTGCTGAATCCCTCGCAATCAGGAGAATGCCAACAAGGATCAACACCACTCCTGCGATCGCTGGAATGCTCAACCCTGCAACAAGGGCGGGATACCCGGTGAGATCAGGCATCAGCGGCATGGCAAAGAACGACCAGATCATCAGCAGGATCCCCCACATCACCATGATCCAGCCAAGGTTGGCCAGGACCGCTTTTACCCGGTGAGATCCATGGTCCTGCCGGGCGTGGTTGATCATACCAAGAATCCGGCCGAGCGTGATATACGCAATGCCGATCCAGATCGCCATGATCATCAGCTCAGGGACCGCCGGCCCGTGACCGCCGGCCTCTCCGCCAATGTTCAGGTGTCGGGTCGGGAGCACGGGATGCAGACCGGGGATCGGGAATCCCAGGAATTCACTGAACAGGAAGCCAAAGATGATGCTAGCAATACTTGCATTCCGCAGGACATCAAGGAGCATCCTTCCATCGTCCCCCTTGATGACCATCCGGAGACCAAGGCTCATTGCAAGGAGTAGTGCACCGTACCCGACATCTCCGAGGATCAACCCGAAGAAGATGGGGAATACGATTGATACAATAAGCGTGGGATCAAGCTCGGTGTACTTCGGTCGGGAATACACATCGATCAGGAACTGGCTTGGTTTTACAAAATTGACGTTATGGTACTCCATGGGCGGGAGATCCTTTCCTTCTTCGACCGGTAGTTGTGTGACGTACGCCTTCCCCCCCGAAGCCTTCGTGATCCCGTTCACAAGGCCTTCGAGGGATTCGGTCGGGACCCAGCCTTCTGCGACAAACGCATGGTCTGTTGTCGCAAACCTGAGCGGTACCTCCGCTTTTTCTGCCTCAATGGAAAGGAGTTCGTCACAGGCTGCAAGGAACTCGGAGTGCTGGGACTTCAGGGCGTTGATCTGGTTCGAGATCTCTTCAAGGTCCTTTCTGTCCGCTTCCCGCTGCACATTGTACACGCTGATCCGTTCCTTGGCAGGCCCCGGTTCATCGGGAATCGGGACAGCCTGGAACTGGGCATCGAGCAGCTTTCTCTCTACTTCCTGACGGTATTCGACGGGAACTGCTGCGACCAGGAAATTGCCTTTCTTGGATTCGGAGTGGTATACTTCACTCGGTACCCCGAGATCGATCTTCTTTGCGATAGTGCCGGCAAAGATGGTAAGCGTCCGGTACCCGTGAAGCAGGGAGAGATCGGTTCTCAAATCAGCAAAGGGGGTCAGCACCTCGATCTTCTGCTCGATCTCCTTCTGATGGTTCTCGAGTGCCGACCTCTTCGCGAGGAGGGACTCAACCTCGTCCTCGATGCGGGGGAGTTCCTTCTCGATCTGTGCTGCCAGCTCCGATCTCCTGATCCGTGCCTTGGGATCCAGATCCTCTCCCTGAAGGGAGAATGCCCCGGTAACCGACCTCAGTCTGAGCAGTTCCTTCGAAATGTCTCCGGCACCTGCCAGAGGATTCCCTATCTTATACCCGGTATACTCTTCCTGGTCATTCTCCACAAAGTCTTCTATGTGAAAAAGCCGCTGGGAATCGAGCTCCGCGATAACGGAATCCAGTGCATCCTTCGGGCCCGCGATAAGGACCTTGCTCATCTGTTCAGGCGTGAGCATGCAGGCTCTCCTTAAATCGGGAAACCAGCAGTTCAACGGCCGAATTAAGGTTTTTAATGCCCTTTTCCTTCAGATCAGCAGATTTCCGCTCGCCTTCCCTGACAATCTCGGCATGCTTCCGTTCTGCCTGCGCCCGTGCTTCTGCAAGTCGCATCTTTCTGTACTCTTCGGCGCTGGTGTTTGCCTTTATCACCAGGTTGTCAGCCTCGAGTTCAGCGTCAGCAAGTATGCGTTTTCTCTCAGCCATAACCGTGTTTATTATCGACTGGTACTCGTCTTCGGTTGCTTTGATGTTCTTTAATACCTCAGTTTTCATCCAACCTCCTCTCACGGCAGCTGAGATATTTGACAGATTTGTTCTTATATCTGTTGATATTTTTCCCGCCGAAAAAAGCGCTGATTATCGAAATATGGCGATTATAATTGATTCCTGGAAATATTTTTTTTATTGGAGCCCCGGTATTTTTTTCCTGGAACCCCGGTATATGCCTGTTGGTATGCGCGGAAACCATTGATCGGTTCTCCCCCACTTGCAGGATGTGAAGGGGAAAACCTGCCAATCAAACCGGGTACCTGTTCACTGTCAGCTCCCTCCTCGCAGGGCCTTCGTGCCAATCGTCAGTGAATGAGTAAGGATCAGGGCGGTGACGGATGATGCCATCGAATCTACCCTGATCCCTTCCCTCGTTCCGGACAGGAGGATGCCGGCCAGTTCGCCAGATGAACAGAGCAGGTGCTGATCCGGATGGGTCCCCCGCTGGATGCCACAGGACAGTGAGATCTCAGGACCGGCAGAGACCACATATCTGAGCCGTTTGGATCCGGGATGCCCCTGGGGAAGGACAAGGAGGGGAACATGGTACGCCCTGACAAGATCCATCAGCATCACCGCGGGCTCGAGGGCACCTCCTTCAGGGGCAGATACCACAATGATATCTGTTTTCTCGATGGTGGTACAGATCTCACCGTCTCCATATTCGATACAAAGGGGAAACCGCGATCCAGCCTTCCCGGCAAGGATAAACGATGATGGGCCCTTGAGCAGCAGGAGGGTTCTGCTGTCAGGCAGACAGTACTCGGCTTCTTCCATGGATCGCTTCCTGATTCATCCTGTGTAAACGATAGGACACCGGGATGACATAATAGCATGCCTCCCTCCGGCAGATCCTAGAAATAAGATGTATGGACCTCTGAACGATTACCTCTCGCACCGAGCAAGATTGCCAGAAATCGGGAATTACGGGTAGTGAGATTCAGGTGATGCTGATTCCCGTCAGCTGGAGGATGATGACGATGAGCGCCCCCGGGATCCCTCCAAGTGCACAAAGGAGGATATTTACCGGGGTATACGGGATGTCCGGCCTTCCAACATACCCGAGAAGGTCAAAGTAATTGATGAAGAAGAGAAGAAGGAGGCCAAGGATGGAATTGATGATTATTTTTACGATATCCTTCAACAGAAAAATCATTACGACCGCGATCAATATTCCGGCAATGATCAGGGCAAGATCGAACGACATTTTACGTACCAATGATATGCTGTTTCTTTAATCTTATTGACGGCACTACGAGTGACCCGATAACTCTGTCATCACGGCCTAATCCGGAAGTATCCCCGAGCATGTCAAAGACATTCCCGGACATCATCGCTTTTCGAACCGGTTTTTCATAGGTTCCGCCGGAAATGCGGAACGGGTTGGTGAGCTCGACTGAGAAGTCGCCTGAGAGCGGGTTTGCCGTATGGGCTCCGACCACGTCCTGGATATAGATCGCCTCGTCTTCCATGACGTCCATCCGGGGGCCATCGATGATGACATTATGGTTCCCGATGGCAGGCCCGCCCCCGTGACCGGTCCGGACTGCACTCCCTGTACTCTCCTTACCGTACCGGTAGGCCGTCTTGAGGTCATAGGAGAAGTGTTCAAGGACTCCCTTCCGGATGAACGAAAGGTGCCGTGTGGGAACCCCTTCAGCATCCCACCTGGTGCTTGCAAGTCCTTTTTCGAGGAATGGATCATCGGAGAGGGAGAGTGCCGGATCGATCACCTGGTCTCCGAGTGAATTTGCAAGCTTCGATCGCCCGGCGTGGACGTTCCGGCCTGAAAGCGCCGGGAGCAGCACTGCACCGATCAGCTGGGCGAACGCAACCGGCGAGAGAACCACGTCATAGGGACCGGAGCTGATGTCGATTCCTCCGTATGAGGCTGATGCCAGGAATCCCGCCCGGTCCCCGATTGAAACGGGATCGAGATCCATCGTGTAGGAATTTCCAAACTCGTAACCCGTTGAATTCTCCCGTATCGTCTCGATAGAAGCGCTGACATCGCTCCGGGGACGGGAGTAGAACAGACCGTTGCTGTTTGCGAGGGTAGTGTTCTGAACGGAGAGGGAAGCCCCTCCCGAGGTCACTTCAACAGGATGCGATGATGCACCCTCGATCATCCCCTCCAGGAGCCCGAGCATGATATCGTTATCAGGGGTGAGCGATGGATCGAATGCAATCGGCCGGGAATCGAGCTTGGCAGGATGCGGGAGCCCATTCCAGGTCTGCTCCGTCGCAAGGGTACTGCTTGCGACCGAGGCATCGAGGCACTTCTCCCAGTCACGCGGATTGCTTGATTGGGAATTGCCAATCCGGCCATCCTTTATCGTCCTGACCGACAGCGAGAAATATCGCGACTCTGCGACCCGGCTCACCTGTGCACGTTTCAGCTCTCCCGAGAGGGCAACCCCTTCGGTAAGATACACCTCCACCTCGTCAGCGAGAACCGCACCTTTCCTGAGGATCTCCTCAATCGGATACATGGCCACCTACCACTGCATCAGCAAGGAGGACATGGGGTGCGCCGTCGCTCACCGGGACGCTCTGGCCTCCTTTCCCGCAATATCCCTGGTGCATCAGCCTCTCTTTCGAACAGAGCCGGATAGAGTGGAGCGTCTGCAGAATCTCCCCGGAAAGGGAGACATCCCGGACCATGCTGGTGCATTCGCCATGATCGATGAGATACCCGTACTCTGCATTGAACTGGAAGACCCCCCTTCCCGGATCGACCTGCCCGCCACGGGAGCCTTTGAGGAGAATACCGGTCCGGCATTCAGCGATCAGCTCATCGGTACTGCTCTCCCCTGCCTCTATGAACGTGTTGCTCATCCTCACGAGAGGAGGTTCGCCGGGCATTGCCCGGGCATTTCCTGCATGTCCGTTTCCGACCGCTGCAAGGGTCTCCCTTGAATGGAGGAACCCTGCAACCACTCCTTTTCTGATGATCTCGGTTCGTTCCACCCGGCAGCCCTCGGCATCACAGGGTTCGAACCCGAATTCAGGGAGGGAGGGATCGTCGACGATAGTGACGATCGGGCTCCCGATCCGCTCTCCCCTCTTTCCGCGGAGGACGGAGTTTCCTTCCTGTATCAGGTCCCCTTCGCTGGCATGGCCGACCGCCTCATGGGCAAATACCCCAGCAAGTTCGGGATCGAGGACGGCATTCATCGTTCCTCCCCGTGCCGGCCGGGCTGAAAGGAGGGCTACTGCCCGCTCAGCGGCAGAACGGCCACATTCCTGCTGGTGACGGATGTTGAGCCCCCGTATGGAATGCCGACGTTCGTATCCCATCTGGAGGGATCCGGCTCTCGAGGCAACCGCCATGATCCCAAAGCCGCTCCGGCACATCCCATACTGTTCGGAGGCCCCGCTGCTGTCCTGGAACGTCACCTCTTCGAATCGTTCGGTGTAGTTGGCCCGGGTGTTGACGATGCCTTCGATCCGTGCCGCCTGTTCGATCGAGAGCATGATCTCTGCTTTCTCCCCAATGCTTACCTCCCGAGGATCCTCATGCATGGGAGGGATCCCGCGTATCCCCCTCGTAGCATCGGCAAGGGAGACCTCTTGGGCGGTAATCGCGGCGATTCGGGCTGCATCCCTGATCAGGCGCTCTCTCTCCTTTTCCGGGGTTCCCCCGAAATTGTCAACGGTGAGGATACCCCAGCCCTTTGTGGAGAGTGCCCTGATCACCGCATGATCAAAAAAAGAGGTGCCGGCAGATTCGATCACCCCGTTATCGATCTCGATGTGGGTCGACTGCCCGCAGACATGGCGGATGTCGTAATACCTGATTCCGTCCATGCAGATCAGACAATTGAGGGAGAGAATCCGGTGCCTTCGATGAGCTTTTCTGAGGTGGATATCGCCATCCTGCGGAGTTTCTGCAGGAACCCCTCCCTGTTCTCGGGAACGAGGGCGATCTTGAGGACGTCCTCGATATTGTCAACCGGGATCACGGTGACCATCGGACGGTATCGCTCTTCGATGAGGACATCGTCAAGGTTTGCCGAGGGGATCAGGACATGGGTGATGCCGGCCTTGGCCGCTGCCTCGATCTTGTAGGTTACGCCACCGACGGGGAGGACATCTCCCCTGACCGAGAGGGAACCGGTCATCGCCACATCCTGGCGGACGGGGATCCCTTCGATGGCGCTGATGACGGCGGTTGCAACGCTGATAGAGGCTGAATCTCCCTCGACCCCGCCATAGGTCCCGATGAACTGGATGTGGATATCCATGTTCTTGATGTCCTTCCCGGTGAACTTCTTCAGGATCGCACTCACGTTTTTGATCGACTCCTGTGCAATCTCTTTGAGCATGCCGGTTGCGATCACCGTTCCGTTTGCTCCCTGTGCCATGGTGACTTCAGCCATGATCGGGAGTACCGAGCCAGAGTCGCTCCCCATGACCGCAAGACCATTCACCCTTCCGACTCGTGTCCCTTCGACAACGGTGAGTTCGTATTCCCGGCTCCGGCCGATATATTCGTCCGAGACCTGGTCCTCGATGGAACGGGCGGTCTTTTTCGCGGCAATCACATGATCAGCGGTGGTGACCTCGACCCCTTCCTGCCTGGCAAGATCCCCTGCGACACGGATCAGTCCTCCCATATCCCGGAGTTTGAGGGTGAGGTGCCCTTTCCGGTTGGACCTCCTCCGCGCCTCCCGCAGGATCTCTTCCATGGCGCCCTTGTCGAAGTGGGGGATCTTCCCGTCGTTCTTGATCTCCTGGGCGATGAACCTGATGAACTTCTCCCGGTTTTCCGGGGTATCCGGCATGCTCTCGCTCATGTATACCTCGTACCCGTACCCCCTGATTCGGGAACGGAGCGCCGGGTGCATCCCCTGGATGGCATCCAGGTTTCCTGCCGCGACCATGATGAACCGGCAAGGTACCGGTTCGGTCCTGACCATCGCCCCGCTCGAACGCTCGCTCTGGCCGGTGATCGGGAACTCCCCCTCCTGGAGGGCCGTGAGAAGGTTCTGCTGGGAGTGGGGGGTGAGGGTGTTGATCTCATCGATGAAGAGGACGCCCTTGTGGGCCCGGTGGATGGCACCTGCTTCGACCCGGTCATGGCTGGGGGTTTCCAGGCCTCCGCTCTGGAAGGGATCGTGGCGGACGTCGCCGAGAAGCGCCCCGGCATGGGAACCGGTGCCGTCAATAAAGGGGGCATCGACCGTTGCATCGTTGGTGACCAGGAGCTTCGGCACCATGGTCTCCTCCCGGGGGGTTGCATACCTCATCGCCATGAATATGAACGCTGCAGCGATGATACCCATGAGCCACTGGTAGGTGATGAATGCATATCCGACAATCCCAAGGATCAGGAGCATAACAAGGGTGTTTCTGAACTGGATCTTCTTCCGTGCTTCCGCCTTATGGGCAGTGACGATCTGCTTGCCTCTTGCCGCAGGGACGGTCCGTACAATCGGGTTGTTCGGATCATCCGAATTCGGGTATACGAGGATGTCCTGCAGTTCTTCTTTCGGGAGCAGTTCGGCCATCGCCTTGGCGAGCATGGACTTGCCGGTACCGGGGCTGCCTATCATCATCACGTGCCGTCTCTGGGTGGCAGCCTTCCTGATGACCTCGACTGCATGCTCCTGACCGATGACCTGGTCGATGAGTTTTTTGGGTACTTCGATCTGGGAGGAGCTCTCCTCACTGATGTCAAAGGAAAGCGGCTCCTCCTGGGTCTCATGACCGGATTCTGTTGATTCCATCGGCAGATTGACCTCGTAAAAATAATACGATACTATAACTTATCCATGGTAGTTTAAGTACTTTCAGCATGAGGTAGGATGAGATGAAGGTAATAAGCACTGAATATTCGCAGATTCTGGCATCGAGGCTTGCTGGAGCGAATGGATGGGACCTGGCAGATGTGCGGTTTTCCCGGTTCCCTGATGGAGAACTGTATCTGAAAGCGGGGGAGGTCGGAAAAGAGGTGCTGGTGGTAGGGAGTGTCACTGACAGTGATGCCATTGTTCAGCTCATCCTTCTGATTGATGCCTGCCAGCAAGCCGATATCACCCTGGTCCTGCCGTACATGGGATACGCCCGTCAGGACAAGCAGTTCTCGGCAGGGGAGCCCCTCTCTGCCCGGGCGGTAGCCGGAGTACTCTCAAGGGGAGTATCAAGGGCATTTGTCGTGAACGTACATGATCCGGCAGTCCTGAGATTTTTCGACGTCCCGGCCCATACCCTTTCCCTTGCCCCTGAGATCGGGGCATTCCTGAAAGAGACAGGATGTGAGGACCCGCTCATCCTTGCCCCGGATGATGGTGCTGCCCGGTTCGCATCAGCAGTCGCGGGGGTGAATGGCTGGGATGTCGATCATCTCGAAAAGACCCGCCTCTCTTCTGAAGAGGTGAGCATATCGCCCAAGAACCTCTGCGCTGAAGATCGCGATGTTGTCATCGTTGACGATATCATCTCTACGGGGGGAACGCTGGCAACCGCTGCACGGCTCCTGTACGGACAGGGGGCACGGAGTGTCTCTGCGGCATGTGTTCACGGCGTGTTTGCCGGAGGAGCGTACGCTCATCTGATCTCATCAGGAGTGAGGCAGGTATACTGCAGCGATACCATCGAGAGGGGTTGCAGTGTCTATTCTGCCGCGGGGATCATCTCTGACGGAATCACCCGATGCTGAAGATTGACGGCTCACATCTTGAAGGCGGGGGGCAGATCGTGCGATCTGCGGTTGCGCTCTCGGCGGTGACAGGAATTCCGGTCGAGATCACCAGGATAAGAGCGAAACGGAAGCAGGCCGGACTCAGGTTCCAACACTGCGCTGCCGTCAGGGCTGTCGCCTGTGCCTGCGAGGGAGAGGTGGAGGGGAACGAACCGGGGAGCGACCGCCTCTCGTTTTTTCCCGGCACGATCCGCAGGTCCACGTGCGATGTCGATGTCGGGACAGCAGGGAGCATCGCCCTTGTACTCCAGTCCTGGCTCCCGGTTGCCCTGGTAAAGGGCGGGACCCTCGAAGTGACCGGGGGCACTGAAGTACCTCTAAGCCCTACTATCGATTACATTGAGAAAGTCCTGATCCCCTCCCTTGGTTTGCCTGAAGGAGCAGTATTGGTCACGGTCACCCGGAGGGGCTATTACCCGGCTGGGGGAGGGCTTGTCCGGGTCAGCGCAGATCCCCAGCACCCTGGACCGATCTCTCTTGAAAAAGATCCTTCCTGCGGTATCCGCTCCTGTTCGTCCGGGCTCCCTTTCCATGTCGCTGAACGGCAGGCTGCCAGTGCACAAACGATGCTTTCCGGTGCACTGGGGATCGAGGTCCCGGTAGAGATCCAGCGTTCCGAAGGAAGATCGAAGGGGAGTTCCTGTACTGCATGGTATGGATCGAAAGGGTTCTCAGCACTCGGCAGTCCCGGGCTTCCCGCCGAAGAGGTCGGCAAGACAGCAGCAGCCGGCCTGATCAGCGAGGTAAACAGACCGGGAGAGGCAGATCCCTGCCTGAGTGACCAGCTCCTGATCTCCCTTGCCCGTTGCGGTGGATCATTTACAACCTCCTCGTATACCCTCCATGCAAGGACGATGTGCTGGCTCCTTGCGCTCTTCGGCTATGAAATACAGGTCAGGGAAGGCCGGGAGGTGGTCTTTTCAGCATGAGACTGGTCCTCGACTCCAGCGCATTCTTTGCCGGGGCTTCGCTTGAGGGAGCACTGTTTGGGGGAGAATTGTATACGACCCCTTCGGTCGTTTCGGAACTGCGGGATCTCTCTTCAAAAGCCAGGTTCGACCTTCTCTGCGAGCGAGGTCTCCGGGTGATCGATCCTGACACGGAATCGGTGCGCCGTGTCAGAGAGGTCGCTGTCGCAATGGGGGAGGGGTCATCCCTTTCCACTACCGATTGTGAGGTGCTCGCCCTTGCTCTCCAGTGCGATGCTGCCGTCCTGAGTGATGACTATGCGCTCCAGAATGTGGGAAGGTCCCTGCATCTCAGGATAATGCCTCTCCATCAGAAGGGGGGGCGGAACATCCGGTGGAAGTTTCGGTGCAGCGGGTGCGGCAGGTACTATGGGGGACCCGGAGAATGCCAGGTCTGCGGGGCCCTCATCCAAAGAAGGCTTAAGTAAAGGGGCGCCCACACTCTTTTTCAATGTCATCTCTTGATGAGCTGATCGAGAGGGCACGGGTCCTTCTCTCCGAAGGCCATAGTCCGGGACAGATTGCAGATGAGCTCTCCCTCTCCATTGAGACGGTAACCTGGCTCCTGACGCAGCAGAAGTCGGGGGCGATCCCGAAGGATGTCGGTATCGACTGGACTGCAGTGAGCAGCGAAGGCCCGCTCCTTGACGAGCTTGCCATGATGATGCTGAAACACTTTTACGCAGCGATATCTGATGAGGCGCGGGGAGAAGAACAGGCGGAATTGTTCCCCTCAGCCGTGGTGGGGATTGCAATATCCGGGATTCCGCTTGCGACCCTGATCGCGGTATCCGAGGATGTACGGCTTGCAATCTATTATCCGGCAAAGCAGAGTACCCATGATCCCCCCGTTGGGTCCATCAGTGGCAACTTTGCCCCGATTTCCGGGGAACGCTGCCTGATCGTGGACGATGTGATCACCTCAGGGAACACCATGCATGAAGTGGTGCACTATGTACGCAAACATGGAGGCAACCCGGTTGCGGTTCTCGTGATCTTTGACAAGCGCGGGATCAGGGACGTGGATGGAGTGCCGGTTTATTCGCTCTTCAGGATCTCCAGACTCGACTGATACCTCTCTCTTTTCATTCACCTCGTATGGATTGTTTTATATAGAAGTTCAATTCCATCTTTTACCACATTGGAGGATAACCTATGCTTGGAGGACAACCGATAATTATTCTCAAGGAGAATGTCGAGCGCAACCGCGGGCAGGAAGCCCAGCGTTCGAACATCGCCGCTGCAAAAGCCATCGCAAGTGCCGTTCGCACCACGCTTGGTCCGCGGGGGATGGACAAGATGCTCGTCTCAGGAACGGGGGATGTCACCATCACCAACGACGGTGCCACCATCCTTACCGACATCGCCGTCCAGCACCCGGGCGCCAAGATGGTGATCGAGGTCGCCAGGGCCCAGGATGACGAGGTCGGGGACGGGACTACCACCGCAGTCGTCCTCGTGGGATCGCTGATGGAGCAGGCAGAACAGCTCATCGCAAAGAAGATCCATCCCACCGTGATCGCACAGGGATACCGGATGGGGATGGAGAAAGCCCTGGAGATTATCAGTGATCTCTCCATCTCCATCGATTCCTATGACCGGGATATCCTCCTCAAGATCGCGGATACCGCGATGACCGGCAAATCGATCGAATCCGTGAAGAAGAAGCTTGATGGAATCGTCGTCGATGCGGTCATGCTGGTCGCCGAGAAGAAGGACGGCAAAGTCGTGGTCGATGACGATCACGTCACGATCAAGAAGCAGGCCGGGCATGCCATGGATGACGCCGAACTGGTCCAGGGAATTGTCATCGACAAGACCCGGTTTGCCGAGGATATGCCACGCAAGGTGACAGGAGCAAAGGTTGCACTTGTTGCAAGCCCGATGGAGATCGTGAAGACCCAGGTCAAGGCGAAGATCAAGATCAGCAGCAGCGACCAGATCAGTGCATTCTCGGCGCAGGAACGTGAAGCCCTGAAGAAACTGGCCGATACGGTGATCGAGAGCGGGGCAAATGTGCTCTTCTGCCAGAAGGGGATTGCCGATGCAGTGGGCTATTACCTTGCCCGTGCCGGTGTCCTTGCTGTCGAAGATGTTCCTGAAAAGGACATGAAGTTTGCCGCCCTCGCCCTGAATGCAGAGATCGTCAACAAACCCGGAGAACTCACCAAAAAGAGCCTTGGATCAGCCGCGATGGTGGAGCAGGTCGAGAATGCCGACCTTATCAAGGTCTCCGGGTGCAAGAACCCGAAAGCGGTTACGATCCTCCTTCGGGGCTCAACCGAATACCTCCTCGATGAACTTGAACGTGCGGTAGTGGACGGCACCCGGGTCGTCGAGGATGC
>Ga0116171_10000167_pt1 | contig 68264 bp, 62 predicted proteins | sample AD_JPNHW2_MetaG_FD_89798 | JGI IMG/M metagenome (GOLD analysis project Ga0116171, IMG submission 89798) | Active sludge microbial communities of municipal wastewater-treating anaerobic digesters from Japan - AD_JPNHW2_MetaG | ecosystem: Engineered > Bioreactor > Anaerobic > Digestate | place...
CTTGCCTTTGCCTTCTCCATGGCTATATGCGGATCCTTATCTTCACCGAAAGAGAGCACCGCATTCTTTTCGCGCCTGAGCTTTTTCCTGTCAGGCTTCCTGTCCCTGTACGACACGGCTATTCAAACCTTTCAGACGGGGTAAGCCTGTAGCCGTTGATGAACGCAAGCGCATCCATCCTCTTCTTCGTTTCAGGCTGCACCGAGACAAGTTCAAGTATCCCATCACCGGTTCCCGCAAGGAGCCTCTTTTTATGGTGCACGGCCAGTTCGCCGGCTGCAGGTGTTTCTGCTGCCTCTTCACGGAACAGCCGCGTCTCCCATACCTTCACGTGCTTTCCGCGGAACATGGTCCATGCCACTGGCCTGGGATTAAGGCCCCTGACGAGGTTGTGTATATCTGCAGCGCTTTTATTCCAGTCAATGTGTGCCGTATCATTATCTATCTTTCCGCAGTGTGTTGCCTGCGAATGGTCCTGTTTCCTGATAGTAACGGTCCTGCCCGCACAGAGCATTTCAACCGCTTCGGTGACGAGTTCAGCGCCCATGGGAAGGGCAAGTTCGTATAATCCTTCGGCAGTCATGTTCTCATCAACGCTGATCTCCCGTGAAAGGACAATATCCCCGGCATCAAGCTCCTCGTTGATCATCTGCACAGTAACACCTGTAACGGTTTCACCGTTTATGAGGGCCCACTGTACCGGTGCAGCGCCCCTGTATTTCGGGAGCAGTGACGGGTGCAGGTTTATTGTTCCGCAGCGGGGTATATTGAATACTGACGCGGGGATAATTTTCCCATAGGCTACGACAACAAAGATGTCTGCTCCGAAGGCTTTCAGGGTTTCGGCGAATTCAGGGTCTTTGAGGGATTTGGGCTGCAGCACAGGCACGTCATGGCAGATTGCGGTTTCCTTGGCGGCGCAGTTCTGAAATTTCAGGTCACGCCCGCAGCGTTTATCCTCAGGGGAAACAAGAAAAACCACGTCAAACCTGCAGCAGAGTTTTTCAAGCACGTACGAGGCAATACCGGGTGTTCCAAAAAATCCCACCTTCATGTCAGGCCGTCTTATTGAGTTTTTTTATCTTTTTAAGTTCGGACTTCATCTCGTCCCGGACGAATTTTTCAATCCTGTCAATGAAAAGTATCCCGTTCAGGTGATCGATCTCGTGCTGCATGACTCTTGCCATAATCCCGCCTGCCTCAATCTCGATATTTTTACCCTTCGTGTTAACCGCATGCACCATAATCTCGGAAGGCCGTATAACGTCTGCATTAAGCCCGGGCAGTGAAAGGCACCCCTCCTCGTACGGCTCTGTTTTGTCCGACGATCCGACTATCACGGGATTGATCAGGGCTATCCTGTGCCTTGCATCGTCGCCCGGATCAATCACAACAATCCTTTTATTCAGGTCAACCTGGGGACCCGCAAGTCCTATCCCCTTCTCTTTATGCATTATTTTGAACATTGAATCAATAATCGAGATTATATCATCATTGATCTCCTGCACATCCTCTGCAACGTGTGAGAGTATCTCTTTTCCATAATATACAAGGTTAAGTTTCATATTCAATACCGTATCAGTTAAAATTCCTGTCATCGCGGAGCCCCTTCTCTGCAATCATGAGGTCCTCCGGCGTGTCAACCTCGTACCAGCCGAAACCGGAAAGATCACATATGAGAGGCGCGTTCTCCCCTTTCCCTGCCAGCACCTGGAGTATATTCTCCACTACCGCTTTTTCGCCGAACTGCCTGATAGTCTCATCAACAGCCCCCCTGTAAATGGACTCCATTGATTTATCCACATAAGTCATTCCTATATACCCGCAGTCAAACAGATCAAGCTGCTTGCTGATTTTTTCAATACCTTGTGTTCCCGCGACAAGCTTGACCTTCATATCGTCCGCACCGAGCTTCCTGTCAAAATCACACATCGCGCGTATACCTGAAAAACTCTCCTTCATCTTCCCGAACATTACCCCGGGATAAATATGGTCCACGTTGGTCATGAGGAACGATTCGCCGCTGAATTCCCCGAGCGCCGTGAGCAGTGTGAAGATGTTCCCTTTCAGGTACTCTTTGTTTTCAATCACCCTCACGTTTTTATAGCGCCTGGTCAGGATGTGTTCCTTCAGGTCTTCGTAGCAGAACCCGCCTACTACTATTATCTCGTCAAAAAAACCGGGTTCAAAAAATTCCAGAAGATAATCTATAAGGCGTTTATCCCTCACGGGCACCATCCCCTTGGTCCTTGCCTTTGTTAATTCCCCGAGCCTGCTCCCGGTCCCTGCTGCCAGTACAATTGCTTTCATAAATATAATAGTTCCTTTATAGAGTTGATTGTTACAATGTCTTCCCGAATTTTGCGGAAATCTTCAGGCCTGAATGTGCCGCATATCCCCACGAAACTGATGCCGTAATCGTATGCCTTTTCAGCATCTTTTAACGAATCTCCCACGAATGTAAGGTCAGCCTTTGAAAGTGAGTATTTATGCCGCACATAATCAAAATGCGCAGGCCCCTTTTCGAATCCAGGCCTGAATCCCAACACTATGTCGAACTCAAGGCCGCCGGTGGCCACGAACCTGTCGATCAGCTCCTGGAAATTGTTCGAGGCGATACCGGCAAAGTGTCCAGTCCGCCTTAAAGTATTGATGGTCTCCTTAACCTCGTCTGTAAAATGGGATTTAAAGAATCCTTCAATCTTGGTATCTTCAAACAGCTTTGCCTTTTCCGGGTTTGCCGGGTCTCCGGGGAATATTATTTCAAGCTGTTTGAAAAAAGGATTACCGGAGGTCTCAAGGTACCTCTGCCTTGCATATTCAAAGGAAATCTCCGGGTGGTATTGATGCATGACCCTGCCGGCAATATCGGCAAATCCGGGCATTGTGTCAACCAGTGTGCCGTCAAAATCGAAGAGATAAGCTTTTGTTTTTGCCATTATATCATTCCGGAAGCGGGTATCAGTTTATGCCGGAAAAATTCCGTTCTTTTCACGATTCAGCACAGACCCGCTGATGTTATTTGAGTCTGCATGATCTATCTTAAACAGGCAATTATATGCGTCAAGAAGAAACTGTCCCGATTCTCATTCCGTCCCTTTGCCCCTGGAGGGGCAAAGCTTTTTAAAAAAATTACTTGTTCTGATCAGCGTTAACGTATATAATTTAATTATTCAGTAAAATTATTATCCAAGGAGCCTCAAATGCTGCGCAAAATAATAGTTTCCATGCTGTTTGTGACTTTCTTTTCAATTACCCTATCCGCACTTGAGGTGGATGTTGATGAAATTTCAAGTTCAAAAAAAATCGACTTCATCAACTATGAAGGCAGGGGCGGAAAATTTGAGACCGTTGACCAGATACTGTCAATCGGGTACCAGCTGGCTTACATGGCATCCAGGGGAAGTTACAACGAAAGGTTCAGGTACCACATGAAGTATTCAGTTGTAAGGGTAGACGGTGCCGGCGACAAGTCAAAGTACTCTGCGGATATCCTGTTTATCGATAAAGATGCGCGCGTTGACCACATCAAAAATGTACGCCGCATCATTTCATCATACCTTGAACAGCTCTACAACTACACTCCCGAACAGGCGCGCGCACTTGCACTGTATGTTACATACTACAACGCGATCCACAGGGGGGATATGGGCTACTTTGAGTCCAGGTACAGGGAGAAAGTCCTGGATTATATAACAGAAAAAAATGCGGGTATAGCAATACGGTACGACCAGTGGCCCGGGAAAACAGCACTTGTAATTCCGCTGACAACTGAATCAAAAAGAGGAAAGATCGGCACAATAGACCCGTTTGAAATTTCCGATGAGAAGGTCAAGAAGGAAATTAAAAAGGAGAAAGACACCGTTGATGACCGCAGGGAACTTGTAAAGATCAAAGAGGACGAAATAGGGAAACGCAAAGAGGACCTTGATAAGGATAAAAAGAAAACTGAGGACAGGAAGAAAGAGACCGAAAAGAAACGCACTGATGTTGAAAAGAAGAAAGAAGAAGTCCTCAAAGAAAAAGAAAAAATAGCAAAAGAGAAAGAGGACGTAAAGAAGATAACAAATCCTGAAGAGCGCAAAAAGAAAGAGGATGAGATAAAGAAGAAAGAGGATATAGTTAAAGAGAAAGAGACAACCACGAAAAAAGAGGATAAGAAGGTAAAGCAAGAGGAAGACAGGGTAAAGAAAGATGAAACAGAGATTAAAAAAACCGAAGACGACCTGAAAAAGAAAGAGGAAGATACAAAAAAAGATAAAGAGGAACTTACCGGCCAGAAGGATGGAAAAGTAACTGATACAAAAAAAGATAAAACAGCAACTGATGAGATTACAAAGAAAGAAGATGAGCTGAAGAAGAAAGAGAAAGAGCTTGATAAGCGCGAAGACAAGCTTCGCGACAAGCAGACAGACCAGAACGTCTTTGGCCTGAAGATATACTACCTTGAAATCAAGGAATACCTTGACGGCGGGCATTATAACAACAATCTCTACATGATTAATGCGACAACAAAAAAGATCGACTTCAAATCGCCGGTTACGAACATCTGCGGCAGAAGGTATGACATTTATTCAGGCGGAATCGCCGTAATCACACACCAGGGCAGCCATACTTCAGGCCACAGGCTGACGCTTATTGACAGGGAAAAACTGACACTGCTGAAAACAGGAACCGACAATGTTTTCTGGAGAAGCTTCATAGAGGTCAGGGACGGGTTTATCTTTGTAATAGTTAAAGATGGTGAGGATTACTACCTGGGCAAGTTTGACGCTGACCTGAAACTTGTGGCAAAATCAAAAGATAAAATCCACCAGAATTCGTTTATCACATTCTACGAAGAGAGCATATTTATAAACAGGGAGGACATGACAATCATAGTCCTTAAAAAAAGCGACCTGTCCCTGGAGGGTGTTATCAAGCCCTGATCAGTTGAGCTTGATAATAATTTCCACCCTGCGGTTCTTCTGCCTCCCCTCTGCAGTTTTGTTATCGGCCAGGGGAACATCCTGGCCGAGCCCCCTGTAGGAAATCTTGTCGTGGCCCACGGCACCCTTCAGGAACTCTGAGACAGTCCGCGCCCTTTTCTCTGAAAGTGAATAATTATAGTCCCTTTTGCCGACGTTGTCCGTGTGGCCCTCAACAATGATCTCCCTGTCGGGATACTTCTCTTTTATTATCCCTGATATTTTAACAAGTTTATCTTCGGTATCAGACCTGAGCGTGTACTTATCAAAATCAAAAAGCACATCGTCCATCCTGACAACAATTCCCCGTTCATCGGTATCTACCTGAGTGCCCTCGGGAAGCACCTTCCTGATTTCCTCTTTATCTCTACTCCTGTCTTCGGCGGTATAATTTTTATATGACTTATTTGTGGTCTTTATGTCCATGGAGAACTCCACCAGTGTCTGGCTCCTGTCCAGGCCGGCAAAGAGAAATGCTATGTAATACAGGTCCCGCATGTCACCCGGCTTGTTATGCGTCAGGTCCCAGTAAAAGACACCGTCATTCCGGCCTGCTATGCGTACTGGAAAATCAGGCGGGTTTCCCCCTTTTGAAAGGTCAAGGTCGATCACGTATTGATAATTAATTACAGCTATGTCGGCCCCGTTCTCGTGAAGTGTTTTGACATAGGTATATTCGACCGGGAATGTAAGCTTGAACGGCTTTGAAAAGTCCTGCATCACAAGTTCGCCGTCCACTGTCCATTTATCATTCTCTTTAACATCGCCCTCCGGGAACGCCGGGATGTGACGCAGGTTGGGCATATAATCAGTGCGCTTTACAATGAAGCGTCCGGAGGGGAGGATGTTGAAATCAACCGCGAACTTCTCCTTGAGCTTGAACACGCTTTCACCTGAATCGCGCAGAAAAACCGTGAATATGCCGTCAACCCTGTACTGTCCCGTTGACAGATCAACACAGGTGAGGTCAATGATATTCCTCTCCTCGTAAATTTTCTGAACCTTCCTGTTAACCGCGTACTTTACAGCCGCTGTCTTGACCATTTCTATGCGTTCGCCTTTTTCAAGGTCCCATGTTAATTTCGCGGCACTCAGGGGTAAAGATAAGATGGCAAAGAGGGTCAGAACAGGAAGTAACTTTTTCATCAGCAGTCTCCGGACGGAATATATCTTCCAGTGTTATCGGAGGATCAGGCAACGCAGATTAGAATTATTTGAGGAGTTTTTTCCTGTTAAGGAACTCCTCGACGAGATAATAAACAATCACCCCGCATGCTACGGACACATTGAGTGACTGCTTCAGGCCGTACATGGGGATATCCACCGCAATGTCGCACATCGACACAGCCTCATTGCTCAGGCCCTCGACCTCGTTGCCCAGCATAACACACACCGGGAAGCTGTAGTCCGCTTCGGTGTATTTTACACTTGAATCCGTGTGTTCAAGGGCGACAAGCTGTACGCCCTTCTCTTTGAGCCCTGACAGTACGGCAATACTGTCCTCCGAGTGTTCCCACGGGACACTATCCACGCTCCCGAGCGCAGTCTTGTCAATCTCCTTACGCGGAGGGTACCCGGTGTAGCCGCACAGCCATAGTTTTTCGGCCAGAACACCGTCAGCAGTCCTGAAAATTGAACCGACATTATACAGGCTCCGTATATTCTCTGCAAAAATACTAACTGGAAACCTCTCACGCCCGGTGAGCTCTTCAAGTGCCGGCCTCGCGGCCTTAACCTCTTCGTGTACAAGTTTTCTCGGCATAAATATCCATCCTGAATTAATCAAAAAAATCAATTGACTAAATGCGCACAGGAAACATATCACTTTTATCCTGTGATAAATCCTGAACCCGGCCTGCTTTAACGTTGCCGGCGTCAAAGTATATGGTTATTATTAAGCTGTAAATGACAAAAAATGCCTCTCGGGAAACCGGGTTTCGCAACAGGCCTGACAATGAGCAGCACCCGTGCAGTACAGCTCCGCTGAACGCGAATCACCATAATTCATATTATCAGGTGTTCATGCGCGGAGATTTAATGAGATTTTACCTGGTGATTGAGTGATGCTGAAAAAACTGAGAGAAAGGCTCAACGGCGATTATATAACAGAGCCAAGGCACGACATAGTTATCTACGATATACTGGTAAGGGACGGGTTTATACCTGTAACCCTGGTAATGTCACTTACCCTTTCATGCGCAATTATAATAATAAGGTCACTGAGCGGTCTAAGCCCGCTTGCTCTTTCCAACCTGGTGTACATTACATTTTATACACTGCTCTTTATCCTTTACAGGGTTTTCCCGAAGCAGAGATTTTTCAGATCAGTCATATTCATGTCATTGATTATTACCATGATACACAGCATTACCGGTACGGATCCCGGGTTCGGTGAATTCATTCTTGTGCTCATATTCCCCGTAATAACATACAACCTTGCAGGTAAAACAACCGGTACCGTATGGAATATTGTTTTTGCGACATGTTTCATCACTATCATCTCACTATCGGGCACAGGCCGGATCAATTCGGCATACCCTGTAATCAGCCTGGTCATGGCATTTCTCCTTTTCCTCTGCCTGACAATTTTTTCGTATTATGCTGAAATACGGCACTCCAGCATCGAACGTCTTCTGCTCAAGCAGCTGTATTATGACAGCATAAGCGGTCTCCCCAACAGGAAGATGCTCATGGAGGATATGCAGATGATGATATATCCCGTTGTTTTTATACTCAGGATAGACAACTTCCACGATATTCACACATTTTTCGGGTACACTCTTGGAGATAACCTGATGAAGTTCATAGGGGGAAGGATATCGCTTTTTGAAGAGACTCACAGCATAAAGTCCTACAACCTCTCGGGGGGTGAATTCGCACTGCTCCTTGATATGGACAACACTGATCCGCAGCTGAATCACAAACTCAGTTCAACCGCGCAGGAGGTCCTGCGTCATATAACAAACGAGGAATTTATACATGAGAGCAACCGCATACCGCTTAACGCGTACATAGGTATCGCGCGATACACAGACGAAACCGAACACCTTATTTCAAGGGCAGACATGGCACTGCACCATGCCATTGACATGAAACTGCCTTTTCACATATACACAGACCATGACAACGACAGGATTAAATATATACTGAACATTACTACGCTCTCCGAGCTTAACAGCGCGATAACCGCGGACAGGATAGTCCCCTACTTCCAGCCCATACTCAACAACCATACGGGTATTATCGAAAAACACGAAGCATTGCTCCGCGTAATCAGTCCCGACAATATACCGCAGGCGCCGGGAAAGTTTCTCAATGCGGCAAAAAAAACAAGGGTATATAACGAAATTACAAAAATCATGATCCGGAAGGTCTTTGCCTTCATGGAGAACGATACCCGGGATTTTTCCATAAATATCACCGCATCAGATATCCATGCCCCTGAATTTCCCGGTTTTCTTGAAATCATGATGGAACAGCACCCGGCTAACCGCGGCAGGGTAATACTCGAGATAGTTGAATCTGAAGGCTTTGACAGCTACCAGACAGTTGGCGACTTTATCCGGTCTGCACGCGAAAAGGGTTACAGGTTCGCAATTGATGATTTCGGTTCGGGTTTTTCAAACTTTTCACACCTCAGCAAACTCAACATTGACTACATCAAATTTGACGGATCGCTGATACGCCGTATCGACACCGACAACACCAAAATGGTCATAGTAAGGAACGTCGCAGAACTCTGCAGGGAACTGGGGATATTGACAATCGCGGAATTTGTTGAGACCGAGGAGGTCTTCAACAGGGTAAAAGAGTTCGGCATAGATTATTCCCAGGGATTCTACATCGGTCTTCCCGGGCCGCTGACACACGGAGTTTAATGACGCGATGAGCCGCAGGTTACCACTACTCCTTGTTATACCTCACGGGGGATGCGAAGTCCCTGATGAACTTGCCGGGTATGAAAATATCAGCATGTCCGATATTTTTTTCGACTCAGACGCAGGCGCAAATGTAATTTTCAATTCAGCAGTCACAACCGAAATGCCAGTGAACACTTCGATTTCCAGGCTCTTCGTCGATCCGGACAGGGAATTTTCGCAGCTGCACCCGAAAACAGGCGACGGTGTAATAAAGATAAAAACTTCCATGAACAGGGATGTGTTCAAAAAAAACTGCTACCCCGATGAAATTGCCATCTCTAATATACTGGACAGGTACTACTTTCCGTTCCACGAATCCGTCCGCAGTGCCGTAAACCGGAAAAAGACCAGGCTGATCATTGAGTGTCACACCCATGCAGCGGTAGGTCCGCTCAACTCCGGTGATCCGGGAATGCCCCGCCCGCTTGTAATAACAGGGTACACGCCGCGCCCGCTGCCCGGGATGAATAAAGCCGCCGCGCCTGAAATTGCAATAGAACTGGCCGCTATCATAGGCAGGCTGCTGATGAAAGAGGGCGACACTGTAGCCGACAAGTTCAGGGCAGAGCGCCATGACAGCAGCGGTTGCCTGATGGAACTTTACGGTCCTGTTGTTCCAATGATCTACCTTTCAGTCTCACGGGCGCTTTTTCTGAATGACCGGGATTTCAGCCTGGAGGACCTGACCATTGACCAGGGGAGGCTTCTGAGGCTGGGGAAAATCATCAGTTCGGGACTGGAAAAATTCTGCGCAAGGTTCATGTAAAATTCAGGGAATGCCCTGCAAAGCATGTTATATCATCACAGGGAGAACAATGATCGACGTGGTGATTTGTTTGTACTATGCGATAGTATCATATGACAGCAACTGTTTACATAAAACGTTATTTACACAATACAGATTGCCACGGCGCAAAGCGCCTCGCAATGACCTTAACCTTTAAGTCAATCACTTAAATTTTAAGTGTGTGATATTTATGACCTATAAAAAACTCACAGTATCCATGGTACGGGCAAGCTTCATAAACGCGGCCTTAACCTGCGGGTCATGCAGCATCTTCTCGTACCCGACATCTCCTGACATCTCAAGGTTCCAGCGCTCCTCGAATTCCGACCACTTTGCATGAAACCTGTCCCAGTCATCCTTCAGCGAATCCGGAGGTGTGGAATCCCATCCGGCGCTCTCCGGGTATTTTTGTTTTAACAGTTTGCCGGTTTTGTCCAGTTCCAGGAGTCTTGTATTGAACCACTCTGCCGTCTCTGCAATATCCTCAGGAGATGATGCTGAACCGATCCTTGAAAGGAACTCCTCCTGCGCAGAAATTATATCGCTTATAAACTGTTCATAGTCAGGGTACGTTTTACTGCAGCCGGAAACAAGGAGCAGCAGAAGAACCGCTGCCGTCACACACTTTATATATTTCATATCCAGAATCCCCTTAAGACATCTCTTTATTTATCCTGAACCCTTCTTTTCTGCCACAGAGACACAGAGGGCACAGAGTTGATAATTTATATTGAATCCATGAATCTTAATCATACCCCCCTTTCCCCCGGAGGGGGCACGAAACCGACAGGATAATTTTTATTATGCAACTTACAAATTCAAGCAAATTATTGTCATTCAACAAGATAGATGCCTTGTGTTATTTATTAAATTCTGCTTAAGCAAAAAATTCTTTCAGCACGTGCCCCCTTCGGGAGAAAGGGGGCGGCTGAATACAGGCATCAATTAAAAGCATGCAGCTTTGAAAATAATGGCAATGTTCTGCCAACCGTCCCTCCGTGGCAATTTTTATCACCTGCACGAAAGCTCTGTAAGGTAATCGTATGCCGACATCGCTGCGGTAGCACCGTCTGCGCAGGCCATTACGATCTGTCTTTTTGAACCGCTGCGTATATCCCCTGCCGCGAAGAGTCCTTCAAGATTAGTCTGCATGTTCATGCCGACTTCAACCTCTTTGCTGCCGTTAAGAAGTCCCCTGTCAAGGAAACCGGTATTGGGATCATAACCGATAAAGACAAACACACCGTCAGTATTGATTGCACCCTTTTCGCCTGTAACCAGGTTCTTCACAGAAACGGACCGGACTCCATCATCGCCATTGACCGATTCAACCACGCTGTTGTAAACAGGGACAATCCTGTCGCTTGAGAGAATCCTCTTCTGCAGTATATCTGCGCCCCTGAAGCTGTCGCGCCTGTGAACAAGGTAGACCTTTGAGGAAAACCTCGTGAGGAAATGGGCCTCCTCGAGCGCCACATCACCTCCGCCGACGACAACGGTGACCCTGTCTTTGTAGAAAGCTCCATCACATGTTGCGCAGTAGGAGACACCGCGTCCCAGATATTCTTTTTCACCGGGGACCCCGAGTTTCCTGTGACTTGCGCCTGCCGCAACAATAACACTTTTGGTTTCAATCACGGCCCCATCCATCTCAACATAGAAAATGTCGCCGGTTTTTTTAATAGATGTTACGTCGCCGTTAACAATCTCCGTACCGAGCCTGCGGGTCTGCTCCTCCATGCGCGACATCAGTTCCCATCCTGCAACAGGTTCCGCGAACCCCGGGTAGTTCTCAATCTCGTACGAGTTGACCACCTGGCCGCCCGGGGAGAACTTCTCCACCAGCACAAGATTCATACCCGCCCTTATACCGTATATGGCCGCAGTGAGTCCGGCGGGCCCTCCGCCTATTATTACAAGGTCTTTAACATTTTCCATTTTAATATTCCTGATTATAAAAATAATATTCCTAAAGGTCAAAATTCCGGCCCCCTGTCCCCCGGAGAAGGCACACACTCAAAATCTTTGGCTTTAATGATAATTACTGTAACATTAATGAATCCAACTCAATCGCACTATTGCGAAATCCTGCTTTAATAGCAGCAACCGGCAATGCTCTGGTTGATAAATTAATCCGGATATTTCTAAAAACGTGCCCCCTCCGGGGGACAGGGGGCAGTCTGTGTGCTCTGTGTCTCCGCGGCAAATACTCACCTTTCAGTTACAAGTACAACAGAATCCTCAACTTTATCCGTATCCTTAAGCCTCACTTTCACCAGGTCATCCGCCGCGGTCAAAACCCTGTACCCGCAGTAGTCAGCCTGAATCGGCAGTTCCCTGCCGCCCCTGTCAACAAGTACAAAGAGCCTGATCATGTGCGGCCTGCCGAAGGCCATGAGAGTTTCAATTGCGGCCTTGGTTGTCCTTCCTGTAAATAATACATCATCAACAAGGAGTATTGCTTTATTGTTTATGTTAAACTCAATAAGCGTCTCTTTCAGGACCGGGAGTTTACCCCTGGTGGTGATATCATCCCTGTAAAAAGTAATATCCAGTATCCCGTTCTTTACATGCTTCCCTGTGATTTTCTCGATATGCTCCCTTATTCGCGCAGCAAGCTCAACGCCGCGTGTCTGTATGCCCACTATGGCAAAATTATCCATATCATGAAAATCACGGACAACCTGCTCCGCCGTCTCACTGATAATTCTTTCAATATCAGATGAACTGAGAATTGTTTTTTCAGAAGCCATTATTTCACCTCTTTATAGTATTCCTGGACAGGCTTGACAGAGAGTTCCCCTGTATTCTTTATATGCAGAAGGCCGTTTATTGCAGCCTTCGCTCCTGCAACTGTTGTTGTTGACGGTATATGGTATCGCACCGCGGCCTGCCTGATCAGGTACGCGTCATCACGCGTAACCTTGCCAAGCGGGGTATTGATGACAAACTGAACATCGCCATCCTTAATCCTGTCCACAACATTCGGCCGGCCTTCGTTCACCTTGAACACATGCTCGCACTCAATGCCGTGCTCGTTAAAAAATTTAGACGTTCCCTTTGTGGCAATTATCTTAAACCCGTTTTCACTGAGCTTTTTCACATCCTCAATCATCTGCGCCTTGTGGTTATCGTTAAGGCTGAAGAATATGGTCCCGCTCATGGGCAGGCTGTCACCGGCTGCGAGTTCAGCCTTAAAGTATGACTCCCCGAAATTATACGAGATACCCATAACCTCACCTGTGGATTTCATTTCCGGCGAAAGCAGCGTGTCAACTCCCGGGAATTTGTTGAAGGGCAGCACGGCCTCTTTTACGCTTACGAAAGGGAACTTCTTCATCCCGGTAAGCCCGAAATCCCTGAGCTTTTTACCCAGCATAACCTTCAGCGCAATCTTTGCAAGCGAAACACCGGTAGTTTTTGAGACAAAAGGGACTGTCCTGGACGCCCGGGGATTGACCTCAAGTATATACAGATCTCCATTCTGAATTGCATACTGGATATTAAGGAGCCCTATGACTTTGAGCTCATGCGCAAGGGCCTTTGTGTGTTCAATAATCTGGTCCTGCAGATTCTGCGATATAGTCATTGGCGGAATAATACAGGCCGAATCACCGGAATGTATGCCCGCCTCTTCAACGTGTTCCATTATCGCGCCGATGTATACATCCTCGCCGTCGCATATTGCGTCAACGTCAACCTCGACAGCATCCTCAAGGAACCTGTCAACCAGTATGGGATGTTCGGGTGAAAGCTCAACAGCAGTGTTGATGTAATTCTGCAGGCTCGCCTCGTTGTATATAATGGCCATGGCCCGGCCTCCAAGCACATAGGAGGGACGGACAAGAACCGGGTACCCTATATCAGTTGCGATCTTCACCGCGTCTTCCTGGTTGTAAGCGATGCCGTTGTCCGGCTGCTTCAGTTTAAGTTTCTCGACTACCTTTGAGAACCGCTCCCTGTCCTCGGCCCTGTCTATTGAATCAGGCGAGGTACCGATAATCTTTACTCCGTTCTCCTCAAGCGGTTTGGCAAGCCGGAGCGGCGTCTGCCCGCCGAACTGTACAATTACACCATCCGGTTTTTCAAGTTCATAAATATGCAGTATATCCTCAAGGGTCAGCGGCTCAAAGTAGAGCCTGTCTGATGTGTCATAGTCAGTTGATACGGTTTCGGGATTCGAGTTGACCATGATAGATTCAATATCCTCTTCGCGCAGGGCGAATGAAGCGTGGCAGCAGCAGTAGTCAAACTCAATGCCCTGCCCTATCCTGTTGGGCCCGCCCCCCAGTATCATGATCTTTTTACGCTTTGAAGGGACCGATTCGTTATCTGAATCATATGCCGAGTAGTAATAGGGCGTATGGGCCTCGAACTCCCCGCCGCATGTATCGACAACCCTGAACCCGGGAATAAGACCGTGCTCCTTCCTGAATATGCGTATCTCCTGTTCGGCCATACGCAGCGTCATTGAATACTTCTTCTGGAAGAGCGGACCCTTTGAGTAAAGGTCAACCAGGTTCTTCCTGTTTATCATAAAACCAAGCTGCCTGTCCGAATAGCCCAGTTCTTTCATGCGTTTTACAGCGCCTATGTCAAGGCCGGATTTTTTGTATTCCTTTTCAAACACGGCCTCTGCGTCAATCAGTTCCTTCAGCTGGTCCAGGAACCAGCGGTCAATCCCGGTAAAACCTGCGATCCACTCAACACTCTTACCCCTTTTCATGGCGGCGTAGATGTAGAATATGCGCTCGGCACCGGGCCTTGTGAACTCTTTCTCGAAAGCGGCATTCCTTTCGTCCCCGGACATTAAATCCAGGAACCGGTCGAGCTTCAGGTTGCCGTCAGAACCGAATCCGAACCTGTCGATCTCCAGGGAACGGAGCGCCTTCTGGAACGACTCCTTGAACGTTCGCCCGATAGCCATAGCCTCGCCAACTGACTTCATCTGCGTGCCGAGCCTGGAGTCCGCACCCTCGAATTTTTCGAATGCCCACCTGGGTGTCTTTACCACTACATAGTCAATCGTTGGCTCAAACGAGGCCGGGGTCTCCCGGGTGATGTCGTTTGGAATCTCGTCCAGTGTCAGTCCCACTGCGAGTTTAGCAGCGATCTTCGCGATCGGGAACCCTGTCGCCTTCGATGCAAGGGCAGAGCTCCGGCTTACGCGCGGATTCATCTCGATTATCATCACCCTGCCGTCTGCGGGATTTATAGCAAACTGTATGTTCGATCCGCCGGTATCAACGCCGATCTCCCTGATAATTTTAATTCCGATATCACGCAGGTTCTGGTACTCGGCATCTGTAAGAGTCTGCTGCGGTGCAACAGTTATTGAATCACCAGTATGCACGCCCATGGGGTCAAAATTTTCTATCGAACAGATAATGACAACATTATCCTTTGTGTCGCGCATCACCTCGAGCTCGAACTCCTTCCAGCCGATGACAGATTCCTCAAGGAGCACCTGGTTTATCGGGGACTCATCGAGACCCTTCTTGACCAGGTCTACAAAGTCCTCCCTGTTATATACAATATTTCCACCGGCACCGCCAAGGGTAAACGCGGGCCTTATGATAATTGGAAGTTTTATTCTTTTGCAGATTTCAAGGGCCTCATCAACTGTCGATGCAAGCCCGGACTCCGGAACTTCAAGCCCGATGTTCAGCATGGCCTTTTTAAACAGGTCCCTGTCCTCGGCCTTCTTTATGGATTCTATGTTGGCGCCGATAAGTTCAACATTGTATTTATCAAGGACTCCAAGTTCGCCCAGCTTCATTGTAATGTTAAGGGCTGTCTGGCCGCCCACTGTAGGGAGTATCGCGTCGGGCCTCTCCTTCTCTATGATCTTTGTAAGCACTTCCGGAGATATCGGCTCAATGTATGTCCTGTCTGCAAGTTCAGGATCGGTCATGATTGTCGCCGGGTTGGAATTTACCAGGACAACCTCGTACCCTTCTTCCTTTAGAGCCTTGCATGCCTGCGAACCTGAGTAGTCGAATTCGCATGCCTGCCCGATCACTATGGGGCCGGAACCTATTATCATTATCTTTTTTAAATCTTCTCTTTTCGGCACCTTGAGCCCGTCCTTATACCTGCTGGATTATTTTCATTAGAATGGAGACATGTTAAAAGTACACTATTTTTCACGATAGCCCCTTAATTTAATAAAGTAAGGGATACTCAGCCGCAAAGTCACAGGGGAATAACTATTTTATTGTGTCCCTGCGGCAGATTTAACTTTATTTCACAGAATCAGGTTAACCTGGTTACAATTTCAAACTTCCATGAAATCATTTTCAAACAGGCTTTTTGTCAATAAAAATAGGTGAAAAAGAAGTTACGCGGAAGTTAAAAAAACGTAAGTGCAGCCCTGATAAAACTGGTAACAGGGGCCTGTTCGCGGGAATCCTCAAGAGTGTCCCTTACCTGCTTCAGAGTTTTACCGGCTTCATCATGAACCGTGTCCTCATTAACAAGTTTGGCAATTGTGCCGTCGCCTTTATTAATCTTTTCCGCAAATTCGCTTATGTTGTGAATCGTGTTTGCCAGTTCTTCACGGTTTTCCTGGATAACTTCGGCAAGCAGGGAGAACGGGTCACCAAGGGATGATCCGATCAGATCATTCTTCGATTCAACCTCACTGAAATACAATCCCTCTGACTCGGCTTTACCGGGATTGATTGAAATAATCCGGCCGCCAAGAGCAGTGGTGTTTTTCATGACAATCGTATAGTTTTCATATATTCTAAAATCCACATGCATCTTCAGCACAACCCTGACCCTGCTGTCATCAAGCAGCCTGATAGATATAACATTTCCGCCGTCTACTCCGTTGACCTGTACGTGATCGCCCTCGGAAAGGCCCTGAACCTCTTCAAATATTACGCTCATAGTATAATATGTCCGCGTATCAAAGAACTCACCTTTGATTACTGTAAAATATGTCAGCACGGCCATTGCAAAAAAGAAAACCACGCCCACGATGAATTCATTTATTCTTGTCATCTCTTTCCCTGTATAAGCATTTCACATTACCCTCGCTGAATGATAATGCATGCATCAATGCGAACTTACTAAATATACCCATTTTATATACAAAAATCAACCTATGACTCAATCGGACCTTTAAGGGAACCTTCAATAAACTGCCTCACTATGGGATTGCTGCTTCCCCTTATCTGGTCCGGGCTGCCGCATTCTATAATAGTCCCGTTATACAACATGGCTATGCGGTCAGCGATATTATAGGCGCTTACCATGTCATGCGTAACTACAATACTGGTTACTCCAAGTTCAGCCTGCATCCTTGTTATCATGTCATTTATTCTTGCGGACATTACAGGGTCAAGGCCCGATGTGGGCTCATCGTACAGGATCACAGCAGGATTACGGACAATAGCCCTGGCCAGGCCCGCTCTCTTTTTCATGCCGCCGCTTATATCCGACGGCATCTTATCTGCATCATCCAGAAGCTGCAGCAGTTTCAGTTTTTCATCAACGATCCTGTATATTTCACTCTTAGTTCCGAGTTTGTGTTCAACGAGCGGGAGCGCCACATTTTCCCTCAAATTGAGCCAGTTTATCAGTGCGCCTGACTGGAACAGAAAACCCATCTTTTCACGAAGGCGTGATCTTATCCTGGTACCAGCCCCGTTCATCTTTACTCCTTCAATCAATACATCACCCCTGTCAGGATCAAAGAATCCAGCTATATGCCGCAGAATGGTTGTCTTTCCCACGCCGGACTGACCGATTATCACGAATGTTTCGCCTTTTTCAATCTTCAGCGAAACAGAATCGAGTATTTTTTTATCACCAAAAGATTTATGCACATCAACAAGTTCTATCATAAAAATCCGCCATAGAATAACGAGGTGATGAAATACCCTGAAATCAGAATCATCAGCAGCGATGAAACAACCGATACACGCGTCGCGTGCCCCACGCCCAGTGCGCCGTTACTCGCCTTAAGGCCGTTCGCGCAGCTTATGGACGATATGATTACACCGAACACAATGCTCTTCAGCATGCAGACATACATATCCTTGAACCAGATTGATTCCTGTACCCGCCTGAAGTATGTCTCCATTGACATGCCCAGCTGGAAATAGCAGATAACAGCAGCGCCGATTACACCCAGGATGACAGTATAAATCGTGAGCGCCGGCATCATAAGCAGCATTGCAGCCATACGCGGCATAACAAGATATTTTACCGGGTTAATAGACATCATCTCCAGTGCATCAATCTCCTCTGATACCTTCATTGTTGCCACCTCCGCGGCCATTGCAGCGCCCGAAAAAGCCGTAAGTATTATCCCGGTCAGAAGTGCCCCCAGTTCCTTGTTCATTACATTTATGATCATCGTGGGAACAAAATCGCTCTGACCGTATGTCTTCAGCTGCAGGCCTATCTGGAGCGAAAAAATCATCCCCCCCAGGAGTGCTACAATTCCACAAACCATCATGCTCTTGACTCCCGAGACATACATCTGCTTGATGATCTCACGGCGTTTAAAAAAAGCGTGCCGCATCTGGATGATTGTATAAAAAATAAGAATCAGCGTAAACCCGGAAAAATTCACCTTGTATAGCAGGCTGGCCCCCATATTAGAAACCGTGTTCATAAAACTTTTCCGGTATGATATCCTGTAATCTTCAGGCATACTAAAACCTCACACTGGCGTATATGCTGTTTCCCATGTTATAGATGTTAAAATCTCCATGTTCGCTGCTGAAACCTGTATATGCAAAACTGTTCTCACCGTAATCATCACCGCTGCCCGGGGCTTCCGCTGCCTCAACCCCGGTACCTTCGCCGACACGCACAGGAATCCAGAACAGGCGCAGGTAACTCCCCCCGGACTTTTTCACATAACCAAAGGCATGCGCCAGCATACAGAACTCGGTGACCCCGCCACCCCTGCTCGTGTAGTTCAGCAGCAGCGGAACCTTGATCTTCATAAAATCAGCACCCCATACCTGGTAGTATGTCCGCAGCAGTATACCCATGTGCTTTACCCCGTCGGGCCTCACCCTGTACTCAAAGAGGCTCCAGAACGGCTGGTACATCCTTTCGTATCCCGCGGTATCCCTGAACGGAAGGAGCGACAGGACATTCAGGGAATAAAAACCTGAATCGCTCCACTCGACCTGCACCAGGGGCCACGCCTTGAAGTACCTCCACGACCTCCCGTAGAAATCGTGCGTGTACGAATAGTCGCGTTTGAAATACCAGAATAAAAAGCATGAAACATGATATGCAGCCTTAACGTCTGCGCTTTCATCAGTTATGCGGAAATAGAGCGGTGTTACAAAAAAGCTTTCGTAGTTTTCAGCGGTGTACCTGCCGTAAAACGGGAAGAATATCCGCTTCCTCACCCTGGGGTTGTCGCAGTCGCGTATCTGCACCAGCGGCCACGGAAGGTTGTACTCCCGGTCGTTGGTCACGCTGTCATACCCCCAGGAAAAAAACGGCCACAGCACCGTGTGCGAGGTAACCTTATCCTCCCTGCTCCACTTTGTGCCGTAAAACGGGAAGAAAAAGAAGGTGTACCTTGTATCATCCTTCAGGTAGGTCTCCCTGTAATTAATCAGCAGGAGGTAAGAGTATGTATCATACCACCCCTCCTTGCTTTTGTGCGAATAGAACGGCAGCACCCTGAATGTTTTCCTTTTACCGGATTCATCGCCGCCCCATGCAATAAGCGGCCAGAAGAGGGCAGTTCCGCTGTAATCGCCGTCTTCAAATTCAGTGTAGACCGGGACAAGTGAGACTATCCCCAGCAGAAGTGTCTGAAGTGTAAAAATGCCCGGAGGTGGAAAAACAAAGAAGAGCAGGAACCCGGGAAACACCCAGGGCGAGATCCTTTCATAGGCAAACTTACCCTTCATGGTCCCGCCTGCAGGGTAAACAAGAAGGTAATTATCGGAAGCGGATGTTCCCTCGCCATACATGAAGAGCGGGAAGAGCCCGGTATCATAATCCTCACTGCTTTTATTCTGATTATAATCGACTGAATAGTAAAGGCCCAGGAGGCCGGTCACGTTGTTGTATCTTTCAGTCCTGTACCTTGTAAAGATAAAGGGCATCAGCGATGCATCGAATTCAAGTTCAGGTGAGACTGTATCCATGTAGAACGGGCGGTAAACGACACTGCGGGTTTCAGCATCTGCGGTTTTTTCGTAGAAGAACCATATCCAGTCTGCATTATCAGGGGAAATCTTTTTCTCTGCCGCAGAAACAGCCGTCAGCGCGGCAGGAATAATCAGGAGTGCGCTTGCCGCTTTTATTATAAAAGATCTCATCAGACGCACAGCTCCCGGGAACCGCCTTTCATGAACCGGACAGGGATATATCCCTGATTCTCTCGATCACATTGTAAAGCTTTAACCTGTCATCATTGGATATGGTCTCGAAACGGACACCTGAAAGGTAGACTGATTCTGAATCCGAATTCTTAAAAAAGCCCCAGACTTTCTGAACTGCTGTTACAATCTTCAGGCTGTCGATCACAATCTCGACAGAATAGCCCTTAGCTTTGTCAACAGCACTAATTTCATCACCGGGGTTTGAAATCTCGAACGCAAGCCCCCCGGCCGAGAGATCTACAATACTGCCCCGTATTATTATACCTGTATTAATCTCGACGTAAGCCCTTTCGGGATTAAGAATACAGGTGGAGTATCTGTGCTCTTTTCTGTTGCCATTATTCATTATATATAACCGTTACTGGATAATACGGCCTCTTAACAGCAAAAATCAACTAATATTTTATGACCATCAGGTCAGTCTTACCCTGTTTATTCAGCTGTTGCCCGTTGATGCCCCCGGGCAGTGCATGACAGCCGGCTAAAGGGCCGCGGTGAGGCTTATTAAAAATAATATAACAAAGAAGAATTTATTGACATACCCGGTACGGCATAATAATATTATACTGTAATTATATTGGAGGATATTTAATGAAAAAAATCATTTCATGCATGGTATTGATGTTCTTTATATCACCGGTTTTTTCTCAGGACGGGAATAAGGACCAGGATAAAAAACTCGATAATGACAAGGTTGTGCAGCAGATATATTCTGAAGAGGTCCTTGAGGATTTTGAATCAACCTCGTATACACCCGATAAAAATCTCAAATTTGACATAACAAACCAGCAGGTTGCGGACCTTCAGATAAGGGACCAGTTTCCTGCGCAGTATGATAATTCAAAGAAGTACCTGGGCGTTAAATGTTTCGGCAGGCTGGGAGACATCTTCCGCATAATCCCTGCGAAGGAACTTGTTATTAAAAAATACTGCAAGAGCATAAACGTATGGGTCTACGGCAAGAATTTTTCAGGCGAGCTCCAGTTTGTGGTACAGGATGTCGAGGGTACAGTACATAATATCTCTTTCGGCAAGCTTACCTTTAACGGCTGGAGAAAACTGACAACCCGTATAAAAAGCAAGGTAAAGCAGCAGAACGAGTACCTGGAACAGGAGAAGACTTTCAGGATACTGTATATCCTGTATAAACCCTCTAATGATACACAGGTTCCGATCTGGCAGTATTTCTATCTTGATGATATTACCGCGACAGTGCGCGACAAGTACAAGGACAACCAGAGCGACTCATGGGGTATAGGATTCGAAAACAAAAACGAGGGCAGCAAGTAGCCCTTAGACACTGCCCGGCACCGGAACTATCATTGGACTTCCCGTTGCCGGGTTCACAAGACTCATAAATTCCGCGTCATAAAGTTTATTCATGATTTCCGGTTTAACCACACTTCCGGGCGCCCCTTCAATAAAAATTCCGCCGTTCTTTACACAGACAATCCGTGAACTGTAATTAGAAGCGCAGTTAACGTCATGAAGCGCGCAGATAACAGTGGTACCCGACCTGTTAAGGTCCCTGAGTATATCCATAACCATAGTGGAATGCCTGTAATCCAGGTTTGAAACAGGCTCATCAAGTATAATAATGCCGCTGTTCTGCACCAGCGCCCTGGCGACCTGCACCAGCTGGAACTCACCGGTCGACAGCTCATTGACTGATCTCTCCATAAGATGCATTATGCCTGTCCGCAGGGCCATTTCATCTACAAGATGAATACCCTTCACTCCAGCCCGTACAGGACCGCTATGGGCAAACATTCCGAAGCCCAGGAAACTGCGTACTGAAAATGCGGGAACATTGCCTGTAATACGCATGACAACAGAAAAATTCCGTGCAAGCTCCCTTGCGCCGAAACCATTTATCTCCCTGCCGCAGAAACTTACCGTGCCTGACGCAGGCGCGAGCATACCGGCAAGCAGCCTGATAATCGTGCTTTTGCCTGCACCGTTAGGCCCTATAAATGAAACGAACTCCCCGCCGGCAACGGCAAGGTCAAGTCCCCGGATAAAAATATTAATGCCGTAGCCGGCGCTCACAGAACTTATGGAAAAAAGGTCAGCCATCTCAGATCTCCGGCCTGTTTTTAACAACATAGAAGAGAAAAAATATACCGCCACAGAATCCTGTGACCACCCCTGCAGGTATCTCGTAAGGAACAATCACGGTTCTGCTGAAGGCATCGGCCAGTACAAGGAATGATCCCCCGGCTACTGCCGAAAGCGGGACCAGCCTGGAATGGTCAGGGCCGGCAGCCATCCTCACCAGGTGCGGCACCATCAGGCCCACGAAGGGTATTATCCCGCCTAACAGAACAGACAACGCGGCAAGTACCGACGCGAGAAGAATTATGATCCGGAGTTCGGAATCTGCGACCCCCGAGGAGAAGGAAAAGGTCCGCCCGATTGATATGATGTCAAGGTGCCCGTGGAACAGCGCCAGGATAAACATAACGCACAGTATGCAGAGGCATATCCAGGTAACGGGAACATTTCCCTGGTACGAAAGGTCACCCATGAGCCATATAATTATCCTGTGCACATCCTCTGACCTGGCCATGGCGAAGATGAGCATGACCGATGAGGAGAATATAAAACTCAGGGCCACGCCTGAAAGTATAAGCCCGCTCCCGGTGATCCCCCTTACAGCGGAGACCGCATAGATGAGCAGAATACCCAGCAGGCTGCCGCAGAAAGCCATAAGCATAACCAGGGCAGGCCCCATGCCGGTAATCACACCTGCAGAAATTCCCAGGGCTGCGCCGCCCGAAATCCCGGTAATGAACGGGTCTGCAAGTGGATTCCTGAACACAGACTGGAAAGCAACACCGCTGACCGAAAGTGCGGCACCGGCAAACATGGCGATAATGACCCTGGGCAGCCTGAGCTTTAAAATAACCTCGGACTTAAGCCCGCAGTCACCATTAAGCAGGCAGGACAGGATATCAGCCGGGGAGACAAACTCGCTGCCCAGCGAAAGCCCTGCAGCCGCGGCAGCAAGGGGAAAGATTATAAAAAGGATGAGCTTAATCCATTTCTTCACAGTTTATCTCCGCGAAAAGCGACGATATTTTTTCAACAGCCTCAACATACCTGCCCGGTGAATAGTACGGGATTGAGGTGTCACCCGCCGCGAATATGTTATTATTACGGCTGAAACGCACATGCCTGTAACCTTTAAGCATATCGCGCATAAAGTCCCTGTCAGCAATGCTCATGGTGATAACGGCATCGGGGCTGCTCATGAGCAGTGATTCCATGCTGAGTATCGGGTACGCGGTGTTTTCATTTTTAAAAATATTTCTGCCCCCGGCTGATTCTATTATGGAATTAATGTACGAGTTACCTGACACGGTGATGAGCGGTTTTGCCGATACAAGAAACACAATGCGCGGCGCGTGTCCCGGTTTCTTTATAACTTCAAGTCTTTCCCTGTATGATTCAACCATCCGCTTCCCGTACTTATCTTTACCTATGAGGTCAGCAAGCTGCAGGTAACCGGCACAGATATCATCAAAATTAAAGACCCGGCCCGACCTGTAGTAGCGCAGCCCGAACCGGTCAGCCAGGGCCGAGGTCTGTATGCTGTCCTCGTCTGACACAAGAACAATGTCGGGCCGCAGGCTGATTATCCTCTCCATGTCAGGCTGCACATAGCTCCCCACAACTGCGGCGTTTCCCCTGTATCCCGGGTTGAACATGGTCACACCAACAAGCAGGTCAGCGGCGCCCAGGTCATTCACCTGATCAGTGAGCGACGATGAGAGCGAAACAATGCGTTTTACCGGTCCGCTGCCTGTACGTGCAGGGCTGCTGCCGGTTACAAGGAAGAGCATGGATAAAAGTATAATGAAGATAATGATGAATAAATTATAAAAGGGTTTCATAACTTTTACTCTTCTTTCCCATACCCGTGAGCATGCGGCCCCCAGTGCATAACTCTCCATTTTTTGCGATTCGTTGTAAATGGATAAGGATCAGCTATATGCAGATCATCAATATTAACTTTATAATATTTGTTATTATAGAATCCCAGGTCATTGAACGCGAAGTAATAAAAGTTCTCTTTTGTGCCCATGTAATACCAGACAGCAACCTTAGGTTCCTGCCAGTGTTTTGTCAGCTCCATCAGCTCGTTTCCGGAGACTATCGCGGCAGATTTACAGCCAGGATATGTAAATATCAGTAAAACGGCAAAACACATGTATATAGTTTTAGATTTCATCATATGTTATTCTGTAAAAAGTATTTCAATAAAACAAATCCGGTTCTCATTATGCATTTCGGCACAGCCGATGCCAGGTGTCATCAAAAATTTAATAAACTGTGCATGCCGGCGGTGAATTAAAAGCAGATTCAGTGTGTTATAATTCCGGTTCCAGGCTCATTGCTTTGAACTTTTAGTTTAAATATAATGTCCGGATCATTTTTCGCAACAATGTGCCCTGCCCCCGAAAAGTGTATTACTGATACAGGGATGAAATCATGTAATTATTATATTGGAAGTGTTACCGATGTGTAACTACAAAACTGTTACCCATGTCTCCGGCATACACCTGAGCATTGCGTATAACGTCTTAACATATAACGACATCGCGCGGCCTTTTGCGCGATGTGGCGAAGCCCGGGAGAGTCTTTTCGCCAGCGCTGTGGGTAAGCTTTGTTATGCGATGTAACCGAATTAGTTTAAGTTTATTCGCTTTAAACCCACGGACGGGCGAAAAGCTGAGAAATGTTTACAAAGTATGCTGAATTTCATAAAGACTTTTTATAGCTTTAATTTCATTGGCTTTTATATTTGCTTCTTCTCTTAAATCATATTCTATTTGAAGTCCAAGCCAGAAATCAGGTGTTGTCCCAAAGTATTTTGAAAATCTTAATGCAGTATCTGCTGAGATACTTCTTTTGCCTTTTATAATCTGTGAAATTCTTGTAGGCGGAATATTTGTGTCTTTTGCAAGTCTATATGCAGTGACATGATATTCTTTTAAGAATTCTTCATCTAATATTTCGCCTGGATGTATATTTTTTATCTTCTTCATATCGTTACCTATCAATGATAATCTACAATTTCAACATCAAAAACATTTGAGTCTTCCCAACGAAAACATATTCGATATTGATCATTTATATGGATACTATATTGATTCTTTCTGTCTCCTTTGAGCTTTTCCAATCTATTAGCTGGCGGCGCCAGCAAATCCTTTAATTCTTTTGCTCTTTGAATATCTTCAGAAAATTTCTTCGAATACTCCTGGTTCCAGATCTTTTCAGTTTCTTTGCATTTGAATGATTGTATCATAAGGTATGATAACGCGTTACGTTAATATTGTCAATTATTTTTCTTTAAAAGCGGGCAGGACGCCCGCCAAAGGTTTTTTTACGGTTATTTCGCATAACGTCTTGCTTACACGCAATGCGTATAAGCATGCAAAACATACCTTAACACGCAGTAAAAATGTACATAACAGATTATAAGGTTTTACCGTGTAAGATATACAAATTATTCCCTACCACCTGCGCACTGTTTTGTCAAGGGACAATATAATTATTAATGTATTAGAACTTTATATTCGGGAAAGTGCATTGCGCAGGTGTTAAGTGAGCGGCCGGTGTTTGGAATATGCTGCTTTTTGTATCAGCGGGATTTCTCACGTTCGTTAAAAATGGCAAAAATGTAACGGCGGGCGCGCACCATGCGGCCGGGTTCGGCAGGCCCGCCAGCCGGACAACGGGCGATCCAAACCGGCAGCCCGGGCGGAAATAAAATAAAGGTGTTTTCAAAGATCCATTATAACCTGATATTTATAACGCGCTATACACTGTATACGTCCGGAACTTCAAAAAAGAAAAAATTTTTTTTGAATAACATAAAAATATTACAGGTGTGCTTAAAATTCATGAAGTTATAAAGAATATGCAGAGTCAGTGGATACGGGGCAGCTTCGTGATGGATTCGTAATGGCTTCGACCTTCCCGTGTGGCCGGGAATGAAAAAATTTCACCGGTGAACCGGCTGATCTGCCCGCTTAATGCAAAAGAGGGTATCGATAGAATGAAAATAAATTAAGCCTGTTGTCAGCGGCGCTCAGTTTTATTCCGTGTGAGAGTTTTATCTAAATCTCCTGTAAAGGAATTCGGGGCAATGTTGCAGCATGCTGTTACTATCCTGGCAGCAGTTTCTCTATCAGATACGGCTCTTAAAAAATCAGACAAGCGTGACAATCTTATCCTCCCTGGCGCAGCTGATACAGTATCTCAGTCCCTCTTTCCTGTTTTTAACCGGAACATAGAAATGGTCGGCTGAATGAATATCCTTACCACATTTTGCGCATTTCATATTTTACACCCTGCTTAAGAATTATTTTACCTGCCGTAAATCCCGTAATACAGGTAATCTTATTAATAAATCGGAAAAAACCGGGCTGCCGTTGATAATTAATCCCCAGGGGACATAAAAAAACATCAATTATTGTCAAAATCTACCGGGACGGCTAAAAAGTTAATGACTATCTGCTTAAAAAATAAAATTTTCTTTACATCAGGTAAAACTGCACTAGGATCGACTTAATTTTCATGCAATAGGGGGTTTTTATGCCGGTTAAGGCTAAAAGCACAACAACAAAGCCAGTAAAGTCAAAAGCAGCCAAAGCAAAGACAACAAAATCACGCAAAAATATAAAGAAAACCAATCTCACAAGGCTATATAACCAGATGCACAAACTGGCTTCTGATGCTGTCGACAACGAGATCATGAAAAGATTTAAAGTCCTCATAGACGCCGTAGAAGAGGACCTACCTAAAACTCATATTGATACTCTTATAAGCGAACCAAAGTCAGCAGATATATCAGTTTTCCCCGAAGGACTTCTTCCCTATGTAAAACACTTTATTTACATGGTAAAACGGGACAGGGTAAGCAAGAAGTAATAACGAATGAAGATCAGGCTTAAAGTATTTGCATCAATCCGCGACATCTGCGGTTTTGACGAAAAAGAAATAACACTTTCCGAAGCATCCACACTTGACGGATTAATCGACAGCCTTGCTGCACAGTATAAAGGCCTTGGCGAAAAACGCGGCTCGCTGCTCATGGCGGTTAATGCGGAATACAGCACCGGCGGCACAATACTGCGTGACAATGATACAGTTGCACTCTTCCCGCCCGTAAGCGGAGGCTGAATGAAAAATATCTACATACAGCAGGAAGTACTCGATCCGGCCATGATTCTTGAAAGCGGTATAAATCCCGGTGACGGGTCTGACATACTCTTCTGCGGCAGGGTAAGGAACAACTCCAGGGGAAAGAACGTTAAATATATCGATTACCAGGTCTACCCCGAAATGGCCGTACGGGAGATGGATAAAATCGCAGACGAAGCCATTCTGAAGTGGAACCTGAACCGGTGCGTTATTGTTCACAGGTACGGACGGGTCATGCCCGGTGAATCGTCTATTGTTATACTTGTATCATCTCCGCACAGGGAGGAATCATACATCTCATCAAAGTACATCATTGACGAGATAAAAAAACGCGTGCCGGTGTGGAAGAAGGAGTGCTACGACGACGGATCTGAATGGATAGGCGACCGAAACTGATCACTCGACCCATTCCTCGCCGCTTTTGCGCAGGCGTATAGCACCCCGGGCCTCCATATGCCTGACTGCCTCAATAATTGCCTCCCTGTATTCAAGGACCTCTTTAAGCTTAACAGCACCCATACGGTTCATCTCTTCAATAATATCCGTGGCCCGGTTCTGGCTCATGTTCCTGAGGAACCTGAACCTTATTTCATCCTCCGCCCCCTTGAGGGCAAAGGCGATCAGGTAATCATCATTCAGCTCGTCAATAAGCAGCCTCATCTCGGCGTTTGAAAGTGAAGCTATATTCTCAAAACTGAAAATCCTTTCCGAAATCTCCTCTGCCACCTGCGGCATTGTGATTCCAAGACTGTCCAGTATCTTCTTTTCACTATCGCTGCTCATGTGGCCCAGGATTGAAACCAGCGAGCTGATGCCGCCTGCGTGACTCTCGTCTTCCTCTGCGCTTTTCATTGTCCTGTACCGCTTACGAAGCGCCCTGGCAACTGCTACTGCGGCTTCAGGGGAGACATTCTTCATGCGCGCAAGTTTAAGCCCGGCCTCCCTGGCCTTGTCTCGCGGGAGTTTTTTCAATATTTCACCGGATGTCTTCGGCGGCATAAAGCTGAGGACAAGTGAAATCATCTGCGCGGGTTCATCTTTCACAAGTGCAAGTATCTCGTCAGCTGTGAGTTCAGAGAGGAATTTAAACGCGGATTCAACGTCCTTGCTTTCAATTTTCTTTATCATCTCGTCGGCCTTCTCCTCGCCGAACGACTCTTCTATGATCTTTCGCGCCCTGTTTATTCCCCCGGATGATGTCCTTGCAGACTTTTTCAGCTCGATCATGAAATCACCTATAAGTTCCTCCCTTTCGCTTTCAGGAAGCGACTTCATTTTAATCATCTCCGCAGTAAGCCTTTCAACGCTTGTTTCATCAAGGTGTTTCAGTATATCCGCGGTAATCTGCGGCCCCAGGAGCATCAGGAGCGCAGCTGCCTTTTCCGGGCCTTTCATGTCAAAAATGGATCTCATTTAAAAACTCCGTCATGGAATAAACACGATTATTATCATAATCTTATCAATATAGCCTAAAAATCAATTACTATAGCATCTTTCGATTGAATTAATACAATCTTTGTCATTCCGGTTTTGCATCATCCAAATATGCAAATACCGTAATCTTAATGAAATTCATAAATATTAGGCTACACTGACAGATTCATAAAGATTTCCCACAAGGGGACTTCCGAAGGCCGCCGGCAGTGCAGCCACGATGGCTGCCTGCAAGTGCGAAACAGGATGTTTCTATAATGCTTGCCTTCGCTGCCGCTACGGCCGGAATAACAGCGTGCTAATTCATTCGTTAACTTCTATAATCTGCCCGATTTTTATTGACAGATATGGACAAAATCAGCCGATTATCTATTGTATACTGTTACCGGAAACATATAAAATGAAGATAGAATCTCCACAATCATACCAGAATGAAATAATCACCGCTGTCAGAAACGAGAGCGATATTGTTTTTGTGTCCTACTCCGCCCTTGAAAAGACCGAGGAAAAGATAAAGTTCGCCCTTGCAAAAATCCTGGAAAAGCATAACAGGATAGACCTCTTTACTCCCATATATTCCTGTATTAAAGAGCTGATATCAAACGCAACAAAGGCCAATGCGAAAAAAATACTCATGGAGGAGGGTGTAATAAAAAATCCCGACGACACCGAAGAGGTGGTGCGCAAGGTGCGTTCAATCCTGAACGAGAAGTCCCTGCTTGAATACGGGATAAAGGCAAAACAGCACAAGATGTCCACGAGGATTTACCTGAAGGTCTTTAAAAAACATCTTTTCATCGAGGTAATCAACAACATCCCCATGACAAAAAAAGATATGGCCAAGGTAAACGACAGGATAAAAAAATCATCAAGGTATGACAACATCGCGGAATATTTCATGGACAATCCCGACCCCGAAGCTGAGGGCATGGGACTGGGACTTTCAATGGTTGTTGTTCTCCTGAAAAATATTAATATCACGCACAGAAACTTTGTTATCACCACTGACGGTACAACAAAAACCTACGCAAAGATGCTTATCCCGCTAAGCTGACACATGCCTATCCCAGTTTTTTCGCACGTCTCTTTTTAAGGGGATACACCCCGTAAGTTGAGTCGATCTCATTCAATGCCTGGGCCCTGTCAGGCACCGCGTAACATATAAATGTATCAGACTCCTTCACTGTGAAGACTTCAGCATAGCGGATCCTGTCCCCCGTTGCCCTTGACCTTGAGTTCATGTATATAACAAGCTGGGAACCGCCAGTCACGCCGTCTATCAGCCCCAGGTTTACAAGTATACCCTCTTCTTTAAGTTTCAGGATCCTGCCGCTGTACGGGATAGTATCATAAAGTTTTACCGCGGTTTTCATCGAAACAGACCCCAGGTTCTCCCTGCCCTTGCCCGTGACCTCGAATTCGCTTATAATGTATCCCTTGTTCATATCCATGAGCCTGCAGTTCACATTAAGGTAATCATCAACCTCGTACACGTTGCCGTACACGATAAAGTCTATACCCTCACCGTTGCTGTCCCTGTAATCTTTAAGTTTCCTGATCGACTCAAACAGCGCGTCCCCGCCAGACCGGAGGTCACCGGCAACAGACTCCCGTTCCCTTAGTCCCACAACGCGCATCCTCCCGAACTGCTGCATAGCGAACGAAATATTACGGGCAACAACCCTGCCGGCGTCGGGATGATCCGTAATTCTCCCTGCACTGTCAAAGTTCAGCACCAGGACACGCGGCACATTCCTGGGGGCTACGTCATTTGCGTATCCCTCGCGGTTATACAGCCTGTCGCGGCGCTTGACTATGGCAAGGTTGAGCGCATCCTGTGTCCTGTAGTCAGGGTACTGCTGCAGCAGGTTTTTCATTTCATCAATCATAAGTTCATTGTAATCGAGTATGGAATAATAGCTGATCAGCTGCTCCCGGACCTCTTTGTTCTGGGGGTTCAGGAAGAGCGCCCGCCGCAGGTAGTATATTGCGTTGTCATGGAGGCTCTCCCGTTTATTAAGACGCGAAAGTTCTATATTCTCGTTGCTCAGCATAACCCTTGCAGGGTGGGCTGACTTGTAGTCATTAAGTATCAGGAAATCCTCGATTTTACCTTTAAGCATGGCGTCCGAGGGGAACCTGACATAGGCCTGGAGCATATATTCAATCGCCCTGTTCCTGTCACCTGAAAGTTCGTAAGCAAGTGAAAGGCTGTAGATAGTTGACCTGTTGGCCGTTATGGAGACCGCCCTGGACAGGTAATTAACTGCAGCCGCGCACTTCTCCCTGTATTCGCCGTCATTGAATGAACCGCCGGTTGCCTTTTCGGAATTCATGTTGTCGGCTTCCATGAGGTAGATCATCCCCATGTTCCTGTTGGCCTCATAGTTGTCAGGGTTAATCGAAAGCGCCCTGTTATACGATTCCCTGGCCTCGTCCATTGACCCGGTATCACCTGTCTTCAGGTAATTCCTCAGCAATATGTCGCCGTATTTTATATATCCTGCGGGTGCGTCACTCTTTGAGTCAATGGCCTTTTCCACATATTCCCTTGCCTCTTTAAGCCGGCCCTCGTCGATCTTGATGTCGGCCATGAGCAGCAGTGCCGGGTAATGGTACGGGTTGCTCTTGAAAATATTGGCAGCTTTCCTCTTTGCCCATACTGTCCTGCCCATCCTGTAATACACGTACGCAAGACCGTACTGCGAGTCCAGGTTATCTCCCGATATCTCATAGGACTTTTCAAAGTAACCTATTGCCTCGGTGAACCTCCCCGTATCAGTAAGCACCATTCCTATACCGTTAAGCGCATCAACCGATTTTGCGTCCAGCCTGAGAGCGTCAAGAAACATGTCAAGGGCCTTGTCGTAAACTCCCAGCGCGTAGTATGATTTACCCGCACCTATCAGCGAGTCTGAATAACGCGCATTGATCCTCAGTGAATTGACGAAACTGAAAATAGCCCTGTCATACTCGGTTTTATTGTAAGCGTCCCAGCCCTTTTTATTGAAGGAAATGGCGTTTTCAGCATTGGATACATATAATCCCGGAACAGAAAGAAAAAACAGGAGCGCAAGAGGAATAATCGCCAGACGGATTTTACTTTTCTTCAACACGGGGCCTCCGGGCAAGGTTAGTAAGTCATCAAATGATACACCCGGCTTGAAGCAAGTCAACAAATATTCTTCAGGTTAAAATCTGTTTGACCTGTGACTCTATAAGTTGTATCTGTTTCATGAGGGCAGTAAATAAATGACTCATAAAATCACATCCAATGTATGGGCAGCGGGAGGCGATAATTCAGCACCGTCGGATGCCGCTGTCTATCTTGTAAAAACAGGAACGGGCGCTGTCCTCATCGATTCCGGCACAGGGCGCGGGACTGAAAAAATACTGTCCAATATCAGGGCTGCGGGCGTTGAACCCTCAGACATCGAATACCTGTTTCTGACACACTGCCATTTTGATCACACCGGCGGAGCAGCTGGAATTAAGGCGATAACCGGCGCAAAGGTGATCGCACATGAACTTGACGCAGTTTTTATTGAAAGCGCCGACCCGGTAGTAACGGCCGCGTCATGGTATAACACAAAAATGGAGAGGGTAACTGTCGACATAAAGATTCCAGGTAAAAAATACAGCTTTACTTCGGGCAGTACCGAATTCAAGGTCTATCACACGCCGGGACACACCCCGGGTTCATGTGTGGCAACAATCCATTCCGACGGCATGCTTGTGCTGTTCGGCCAGGACATACACGGCCCGCTCCATCCCGACCTGAAGTCAGACAGGAAGGACTACATGGAGTCACTTGCGTTCATTGCATCACTCGATGCAGAGATACTCTGTGAAGGCCACTACGGCGTGATAACGGGCAGAAAGAAAGTACGGGAATTCATCGAGTCATTCATACGGTAAAACGGGGAAACAGTGAAAAAGAAGATAATAGTATCAGGTGCTGATAAGAGAGTCAATCCATGGCTTGCCTTCATGCTTTCACTCGCTGTCACAGGGCTCGGCCAGGTCTACCGGGGCAAGGCTGCAAGGGGTACAGCTTTTCTGCTATTCAGGGTAATTGCGGTGATATCTGTTCCATGCTATTCAGTGCTTAACCCTGAGTCGAATGTTGCTGCCGAAATCGCCGCTGCAATTACCGCTTTCCTTGTTATTACGATCCTCAGCCCGGCTGAAGCTCTTGTGTGCGCCCTGCAGTCAGGCGGGAGCATTAAGAAAAAAAAATACAGCAGCGCGGGATACTACATTGTATTTTCAGCTGTATCCCTGGGCATCACCGCACTCTCCCTGGTCCTCTTCTTTTCATGCTTCTCCTTTTTCAGGTCATCTTCCGCGTTTAATCCTCTTGTCGAACCGGGCGACATACTGATTGCAAATAAAATCAAACGTGTGTATACACGCGGTGAGTCCGTATTCGACATGAACTACTCGCTGCTCCGGATTATTGCACTCCCCGGCGAAACGGTGAGTTACAAAAACCGTATCCTGTCAGTAAATGGTGTGGATCTGCACCGCGCGATTTACACTGAAGACGAACTCAACTCGCTTAACCTGACCGATAACAACGTTACATCAGAATATAACGGTCAGTACAGGTATGCGGTGATTCCCTCAATGGAAAAATTTACAATCACCATGGAAACATCCGGCAGTGAATACTGTGCCGCATCCGATGAAAGAAAAGACGCAGGCAGCTTTACTAAAATTCCGGCAGGGGCAATCGCAGCATCATTCGAAGGTGTACTTATATCACCATCGAGAAAAATTGTACTGGTCACGCCGCAAATGCGTTCAAGATAAAGCACTTAAATTTAATTAGAACCCTATTTATTCTTGACTTGGAAGTTCACCTGATTTACTGTAAAGATCTGTTTTTAACATCCACAAAATCGGAGGATAACATGGTATTAATTACCGGTTCAAATTCACTACTGGGAAGAGCCATTGTTGATATATTCCTGGAACATGGCGAAAAAATCAGATGCTATGACCAGTACAGACCTGAAAAACTTCCGGAAGGTGTTGAATTTATACAGGGTGACCTTTTTTCAGCCAAGCGTCTGACCGCTGCCTGCAAGAATATTTCAACCATAATTCACCTGCAGGACAAAAGCAGGACCAAAAGCATCAGCCGCGGTAAAATGAAAAAAATCAATATAACGGGAACAAAAAACCTGCTCTTCATGGCACGCAAGGCAAAGATCAAAAGAATAATTTTCCTCTCCTCCTATGCCGTTTATGGAAAAACAAAATCATTCCCGACCAGGGAAGAGGATATAAAAAAACCATATCTCCCTTACGGGAAAGACAAGCTCAAAGCTGAAAAGTTATGCGAAACATTCGCGAAGAAAAACAAGATGGATCTTACCATCATGCGGCCTTCAGTAATCACAGGTCCAGAGGTTAAGGATTCAGCAATGCTGATAACCCTGTATATGGCAATGGGCCTGGGCAACGACAACATCATGTTCATGTCAGGCGACGGCGACAACAGGTTCCAGCTTCTTGCTCCCCGTGATGCTGCCGAAGCGTTCTACCTTGTATATAAGGCTGGCGATAAAACAACAGGTATGGTTTTCAACATCGGGTCTGATAATGTGCTTACACAGATGGAGCAGATCGTTAAAATCAAGGAAGAGAAAAAACTCGATTTTGCAATAAAACACCTGACCAGGGTAAAAGCCCTGCTCTACGCTATTGCCTTCAAACCATCAAAGCTGAACTATTTTACCAGGGAACACCGGATGTATATCTTCAACAATGTATTCCTTGACTGCCAGAAGCTGAAAGAAGCAACAGGCTGGAAACCCCGGAAAACCAATATGGACATCATATCCGATACGGTTGACTGGTATAAGAATAAACTCGACAAATAAATTAAAAAGCCCCTGAACGGGGCTTTTTTAATGCAGATGATTTTTTTTATCATCATCACCAATATACTCTATGGAACTGAACTTTTCCTTTTCCTCTTTCTTTCCCCTGTTAAACGGGAACGTTACAATACGCAGAACAGCCTGCCCCAGCTTTATAAGAAGCAGAAGGAAAAGCTGGCCCGCACTCCCCTCGCCGCCGGGCTCGAATGTCAGCGTAAGCTGCGCCTTCTTCATGTCCTGCACCGTCAGTTTCTTATCCTGCCGGCTCATCTGCTTCATCAGTTTCCGGGCTTCTTTTTTATCCATCTTGAGCGACTTCTTGTTCTCATGGTATTTCCCTGAATGCACCACAAGCATGAAGAGCTCATTGTCCTTCATGAGTTTTTCTTTTAATGCGGCAATTCTTGCAAGGTATGATTTCAGTTCAGCCTTTTTGTCGTCGGATGCATCATAGAGCATTTTAACGTACTGCCCCAGGAAATAAACCTGCTTGAAAATTTTCTCCTTATCGTCAATATGCATGTACCTGAAATCTATGGTTTCAATCTTCTTTATCCAGTGAAAAATATTTTCAAGGTTTTCATACGAAACATCATAGAGGCTATCTGTTTTAAGGTCGCCAACCTCGATGTAATTTGTGGCTACCTTCCTGAGGTCCTTGAAGATGTTGGATGAGTATTCAAGCATGATCCTGTAAATACGCTGTTCTGCGTTAGAAAGCGGTTTTTCCAGATCATTTGGATTTTTCATTATCTCTTTTATCTGCTTGATGTTAAGCGTGGTGGGATCAACTTCAAGGCTCTCACCGGCAAACACCTGTTTCAGGTCGTAAAAATCAGGTTCAGGATTTTCATCACCTATTTTAAGAATATGCAGTTTGATTGGTCCGAGCTTTTCCTGCATTTCGAAAGGTTCAATCCTGCTCGCACCGTCTGTTACGATAAGTATCTCCGCCTTGTTCATATCCTTGTTATAATTAATGTCGCTTATTGCCTGGTATACGGCCTTCTGTAAATTAGTGCTTATTCCGCCTGTTGTTGAAAAGAGGACCTTTTCAATGAGAAAGGGGTAATCCTCTCTCTTCTCTATCTTATACAGGGGGCCGGTGGATGTGTCAAAAGACCTGAAGAAAAGCCTTGCGTTACTGTTGAGTTTACGCCTTAAAAATTCCGCCACGATGCACTTTGCGTAGAATGACCGCATGCGTATATCCATTGAACGGGATGTATCAAGAAGTATATAGAAAAGCTGTTCGAACTTGTTCGCTTCACGCCCGGATTCATTTCTCAGGGTCGATACCGGTTTAAAATGGTCGGCTTCGGATTCATAAAATCTCTGCACCATGAGAGTTTTGGTGAAAAGCTTTGCCGAAAAAATGTCATCGTCCTGCGCAAGTTCACGCGGGAGCGCACGCTTGAGGTCGATTATGCTCCTGTATGTCTCGATCTCCATCTTGTTGCCCAGGGGGACAGAACGCTCCATCCTGTTCACGGAGATCGTCTTGTCCTTGTCAGGGATAAAGACCTCTTCATCTTTTGAGATATCATCGATGGCATTGAGCGCGTCAGCAGACGTCTTGTCTGTAAAGAGCTTTCGCGCGATCTCGAATATTAGCATGAACTTCGGGGGAAGAATCACCTGTATATTTTCAAAAAAGCCGAGCGACTCCCAGTATTCGAAAAAATCATCCCCTTTGGGTGCTTCGATCATGGTGCCAGCCTCAGGTAAGTTCCCTGTATTCCTTTAGAATACCGTTCTTCAGCTCATTAACCTCTTCAACCGATGAGTTGACATCAAACACGCTCTTCTTCAGGGAATCCAGTGTGAACTCCTCATCTTCATCGCGCCTCCTGCCGGTAAAAACCATTTTTATCAGGTTCTTCAGGCCTTCAAGCATGGATCCCTTTTTCAGTATCTGATCCTTCTTCTCCGGATCATTCTTGATCTCTTCGAATAGTGTTCTGATACCCAGGAGAAACTCGATCTGGGACAGTGCGCCGTTAGCCTTGAAATGGTTAAGCGTCTTCTGGTACACATCAAGGTAAAGGTCCTTCTCGGACTTGTCCATGCTCTTGACCGAAACAAAACTGTTCAGTGTACAGAGAGCAAGATACATGTCGCGCAGGTCATCCATGTTAACTTCAAGCCTGTTGTTCACTAATGCCGAAGCCCTGAGGAAATCGCCAAGCTTTGCCTGCTTCCTGGGGCTGATAAAGAAATTCTGTTCGTTCTTGCGCATCTCGCTGACGAACTTGGTTATAAAAACATTCTTGAGGAAGTAGATATGCCCGGGAACCTTAATCTTGATATCACGGTGATTATTGGTTATTATATCATACAAAAAGAGTATCTGGTTAAAATATATCTTCTTATCCGGCTCAGCGGGCTTGCCGCGGTTAGTGGTATATGTACCGTCAATAAGGAGCTGGCTGTAGACATTGCTGTCTTCAGGTATGATCGATTTATAGGTAAACCTGTCCATTACAGCCTCGGTTACCTCGTTCATCCTCATATAGTTTGCCGTTGCTATTGCCGTGTGTACTGCTGCATCGATCTGCTCAGACCCGTTTACAAATTTCCTTTCGTTAAGGACCGAAAGCAATGACCTGAGTACCACGTCGCTGGCGTCAAAAAACTCATCCAGGAACACAAGGTTCGCCTCGATTATCGAGCCCTTTATGTTGTGACGTATTCGGCCGCGCCTGAATTCCTCAATATTATATGGTCCGAAATAGTTGTCGGGCGTCTGGTCCTTACTCGCCTGCGATGAAAAAAGTCTTGCCCCCTCAAAAATATTAAATATTGAATTGGCAAGAAATGACTTGGCCATACCTGTGCGGCTCAGGAGGAGCATATGCTCACCGGTAAGGATTGCATATATCGCCTGCTTTACTATTTCATTCCGGTTTATAACAATTTCGCCGATCCGTCCCATGTGCCAGTTCAGGTATTCGACGATGGTCGCTATATCATATTCACCTTCAGTGCCCGGCTTAATCAGCTGCGACACAGGTTTTATGATCTGCGGAGTCTTCTTCGCAACTTCGCTGATATCAGCTGCTTCAATAACCTCTGTATGTTTTTCATCGGAAATTTCAATAAACGTCTCCGGATAATTATCCTGCACCTGTTCATCAAAAACCAGGACATTGTACCCGTCTTTTTCGAAAATCTTCCTGACTTCTTCGCGATTACTGATCATAATGCCAGGATCCCCCTTATTTTTTAACCTGCGGCAGAACTACTCTAATTGAAGTACCTTCGCCGGGTTTTGTTTTTATACCTATGGTACCACCAAGATTACCAATAATATTCATTACTATCATGAGACCAAGCCCTGTCCCCTTTTTCCCCTTGGTAGTAAAGAACGGCTGAAAAACTTTTTTAAGATTCTCCTCGGGCATTCCCATACCATCATCACTGATGGTCAGAACCGCATAGGTGCCTTCGTCTGTTTTTACAGATTCAATATCAATCGCGATGTACCCCGTAGGATCAATCGCGTCCTCTGCGTTTTCAAGGAACTGTATCAGGAGCTGCTGTATCTGGCCCGGTGTAGCCATAACCTCCGGACTTTCATCGGGAAGATTCACATGCACATCATAACCATCCTTCCTGAGCCGATTAATAATAACGTCAATCGGATGCCCGGTGACCATCTTGTTAAGTTCACAAATTTCCTTGTCCCTCTCATCTATGACTGCAAGACTGAGCAGCTGTTCCGAGATCGTCTTGATTCTTTCGAGTTCTTTTTTCAGTGAGTCTATATATTCAGCAGCAGGGCTGTATTCCTCCACGTTTGTGTCGACAAAATTGAGGTCCATAACCATGTTGTTGATATGATTCTTCAGCTCTGAAGCCACACCCGAAGCCAGCATACCCAGTTCGGTCATCTTCTCAGTCCTGCTGATCTTGTGGCGTATCTTGGCCTCTTCTGTTACATCCTCGAACATGACAAGAACGTTATCTACAACATCTTTCCTGCTGAGAATCGGGTCAAAGGTTACGTTAACAACCATATCCCTCATTCCCGACATGGGAATATACCTGGCTTCATTGATTTTTGTTGTCTTCTTTGTGGCAACCGCCTGTTCAAAAAGTTTTGTAAAACCGGCTTCAATGAATCCCGTGTATGCTATGATATTTACACCAACAAGGGAATTGGGTTCCCTCACCATGATCTCGCTCAACTTTGGATTTTCATTTATAACTATACCGGAAGGATCAACCATGAACATACCTATAGGAGCGTTATTAATAATCTCCTCGTTAAGATCCCGCAGGTTACGCAATTCTTCAGCCTGCTTGATCTGTTCTTTTACCTTCTCTTCCAGTATCTTCGTATTCAGTTTCAGCTTTTTCTGAATCTGGTGCTGCTCTGTATAATTCCGCATTATGGCGATAAGCCCGACTATCTCGCCATTACTTGATCTGATCGGAGAAAAGTTTGTGACAAAATAGTAAGGCTGACCGTTCTCCAGTATTCTCAGGAGTTCATTGTTAAAGACCTGCCCGTTTTTAAGCACAGAGTCAACAACCATGTTCCCGCGTTCAAGTTCGATTTCATGGAGATAATCAGTATAGAGCTGTCCGGGCTCTGAAGACCTTGAGGGGAATGTATCTTTCCAGGCTTTGTTCGTATACTGGATGCGGCGGTCTTTATCTATTGTAAAAATAATATCATAGGCTGATTCAACCATAGTCCTGAAATCGGCAAGTCTGACATCCCGGTTGGGAGTATTAAAATCATAACAATTGTTCAGATTTTCTATAAACTCGAGGAGTTCTTCCCTGCTGAGTTTTTTAATATCATTGATATCCATACAGTTTTCCTGCTAAATGAATTTTGCAGCCTCAATTTTTTTTAGAAATAGAAGCGTAGAACCACAACTCAATAACCGCACTGATAAACACGGCAATAAAAAAAGCCATGGCAAAATATGATCTGCTGAATTTAAAAAGATTATACACGCCTATTATAAAAATGAAGAAGAATAAAATTTTTACAAGGAAAGCCTTAAAGGTAATTTTAATAAGTTTAAGCGCATGAGTGCCCATGGCCTCTTTAACCTGGAGCAGCCAGATAACCGAAAGTATAATACCCAGTACAGTTCCTATGACATATCCGCTGAACTTCATCATGTCCCGGCTGCTGAAAATATATACCGAGCCCGAAATATTAATCAGTGCCGGTATAATATGAAATGCTGCAGCCATTTTATATTTTTCTTCCATAACACACTCTCTTATAATATTGTTATAATATCATGCTTTTATCATATCTGTTCAGTCAGGTTATAGCACAATCACAACCGTTTTACTTACAGGATACAAAAGCACCAGTCATTGAGACATGTTTTTAAGGCAATGTCAAATAAAATACAGCATCCCATTAAACAATCAAGAACCCTGTTCATCCGGAAAATTTGAGAAGCGCGCAAGTTTCCATTCATTAAATGGAAACTGCGCACTTCCGCGATAAAAAAAGGTTCAGTTTACTTATGGCAGTCCTTGCCTGCACAGGCTTTCATCTGTGACAGGTTTTTACCGTTGAACTTCTTGGCAGCCACCTGCCCTTTCTTTTTTTCGATTTTCTGTCCTGTATGACAGTAGGCACAGTCAACCTTCTTGCTGTCCTTTGTCAGATTCTTGTGTTTCCCGGAAATTGCCACATTGGAAAAACCCGCTGTTGAAATCACAAGCATCAGTATAACCGAAAATGCTGCTACTCTTGACATTCAATTCCTCCATAGATCATTTTATCCTTAACCTGATACAAATAATGGATCAGGCCAGGAAAGAATTAACACAGCAGATCATGATAAGGATTAATATACAATACAAAAACATGCCTGAATAAAAAAAGGCTGTCCAAAAACAGCCTTTTTTTATTCAACCTGCATCAATTATTCAGGAAAGCTTCCGGATCAGCACCTGGCTTACTTCATCAACACCCGGGGTGCCGTCAAGTTCAACAAACTTCATCGAACCGGTTTTTAGCGCAAGATCCCTGAAATATTTTACAGCCGCAGCCGTACCATTGACGGCATCATAATATATAACATGGCGCTTGTCTATGGCAGACTGGTCCTGGTCATCCGCACGCATAGAGAGTGCGCCCCCGCACACACGGCAAATTGGCTGGCTGTCCTTAACAACCGGTTTAATAGCATCTATATATATGTTGTTGGGGTGATTGTTGTCTTTTTCACAAAGACGCCTTCCCATAATCCTGTTCCTCGCGGTCTCCCGGTCAAGGGATATTTCGATCACGTAATCGAGCGTAATTCCCGCGTCAACAAGAGCCTTCTCAAGGGCTTCTGCCTGTTCAGGATTTCGCGGAAAACCGTCAAGCAGCCAGCCGTTTCTGCAGTCATTGTTTTTAAGCCTGTCGAGTATCATGGGAATTGTTATTTCATCAGGTACGAGATCCCCCCTGTCGATGTACTCTTTTGCCTTTTTTCCCAGCTCCGTTCCACCCTTAATATTCTCCCTGAAAAGAACACCGGATTCAACATGGGTAATATTAAATTTTTTCTGGATTATGGCCCCCTGCGTACCTTTTCCGCTGCCGTTGGGACCGAAAATAAGAATGTTCATTGCATCCTCCGGATATATTATTATCAGAACAATTGTAAAAATAAAACTCATGGTGTAAAGAAAATTTTTGCATACTGCATATCCGACCCGGAATCCGCAGGATATACATTTAGACTTTTATGCCGGAAAAATACACTTTACCGCAAGATGTTATTGACAATCACATCATTTTTCTATTTATAAATGGTAAACCACGAACCGGAGCACCAGAAGATGTTCTACAATAATGAAATTGAGACACTGCCCCGTAAGGAGCTTGAAAAGCTTCAGATGACCCGTCTTAAAAAAGCGCTCGAAGCCGCGGCATCTACGCCATATTACAGGAAACTATACAGCGACATGGGCATCAACGTATCAAAGATCACAACATTTGATCACCTGCAGGAACTCCCTTTCACTACTAAAAACGACCTGCGCATGAGCTATCCCACTGGAATGGTTGCAGTACCCATATCCGAGACCGTCAGGATGCATGCATCATCAGGAACAACAGGTAAATCCACGGTAATATTCTATACACGACGCGACGTCGACCAGTGGGCCGAGCAGGTTGCCAGGGCAATGTACAGTACCGGTGCAAGAAAAGAGGATATATTACAAAACATGATGGGGTACGGTCTGTTTACCGGCGGCCTGGGACTTCACTACGGTGCGGAGAAACTCGGATGCCTTGTGATCCCGTCAGCAGCGGGAAACAGCCTCCGCCAGATACAGCTCATGCAGGATTTTCACCCGACAATTATACACATAACTCCAAGTTATGCGCTTCACCTTGTCGAAGTGATTAAGGGACAGGGCATTGATCCGCATTCACTGGGAATAAAAAAGGCATACTTCGGCGCAGAGCCTTATTCTGAAGCCACAAAAGATAAGCTGGAGCAGTTGTGGGGAGTAAAGGCATACAACTGCTACGGCCTCTCTGAGATGAACGGCCCGGGCGTCGCCTTTGAGTGTGCGCAGCAGGCGGGAATGCATCTTGCCGAGGACTATTACATAACTGAAATCATTGATCCAGAAACCGGTGAGCGCCTCCCGGACGGCACAGAGGGTGAACTTGTACTTACCCATATCAACAGGGAGGCCATGCCGATAATCAGGTACAGGACACGGGACCTCACAAGAATCATCCCCGAGCCCTGCGGCTGCGGAAAGACTCACCGCCGGATTGAAAGGATCAAGGGACGCAGCGATGACATGATCATAGTGGGGGGAGTAAACGTATTCCCTTCACAGATCGAAGCCGTGATAATGAACATCCCCGAAGTGGGCAACAACTACCAGATAATACTGGACAGGGAGGAAGGACTTGACCGCATCCATATCAAGGTCGAACTCTATTCCAAGCTCTTCAAGGGCGACCTGAAGACGCTCCAGAAACTCAACAGGGAAATTGTGGAAAAACTCAGGGCGCTCATAATAGTTACGCCAAGAATAGAGTTCATGGAACCCGGTTCGCTTCCGCCCAGTGAAGGGAAGGCAAAACGGGTATTTGACAACAGGGTAATATAGGAGGTTGCCATGCCGCACCAGGTATCAGTATTCGCCGAGAACAAACCGGGCAAGATAAGCCGTGTAACAGAAATACTCAGCCAGAATAATATCAACATAAGGGCAATAACAATCTCCGACTCGGGGGATTACGGCATTATAAAACTATTAGTGGACAAACCCGCGCAGGGGAACGAATGCCTTAAAAGCGAGGGTATAGCCTCTACGCTTAAGGACATTGTCGCAATAAAGATCGATGATTCGCCCGGCGGACTGCACAAAGCCGCATCGATCCTGGCGTCAAATAACATAAATGTCGAGGACGCATACGGCTTCACCATACGTGAAAAGAACCAGGCCGTATTCGTCTTCCAGGTAGAGGACGTTCCGCTGACCGAGAAGCTGCTTAAAAATGCCGGTTTTGAGCTGCTGTCGGACAGCGAACTTTACCTGCTGTAGATGCCCTTCTTCAGTATTATCATACCTGCGTACAACAGGTATGATCAGCTTAAGCGTTCGATCGATTCAGTGCTGGCCCAGACTTTCAGCGACTATGAACTTATAGTAGTCGACGACGGTTCGACCGACAGGACCCCCGAGATCGAATCTCTTTACCATGGAAAACTCCGCTACATAAAACAGCAGAACCTGGGAGTAAGCGCGGCCAGGAATTGCGGCATTCTGCATTCCCGGTCAGAGCATATAACATTTCTCGATTCAGACGACGAGTGGAATCCCCGTAAACTCATGAGCCACAAAAATTACATCGAACACAATCCCCTGGTCAGGATACACCAGTGCGACGATTTATGGATGCGAAACGGAAAGAGTGTTAACATGTCCGCCAGATACATTAAAAGCGAGGGCGATATTTTCCTCAAGTCACTGGAACTGTGCACAATAAGTCCTTCGTCGGTCTCAATGACAGCCGGGATGTTTGACACGTATGGGATGTTTGATGAAAAAATGCCTGCGTGCGAGGATTACGACCTGTGGCTCCGGATCACACCTTTTGAAAGCACGGGACTTATAAACGAGAAGCTGATTACAAGGTATTCAGGACACGAAGGCCAGCTTTCTGCCGAGTTCCAGGGGATGGACAGGTTCAGGGTATATTCAATACTGAAGCTGCTCGATGAGTCAGGAGATAAACTTACGACAGGGCAGAGAAATGCGGCAGCAGAATGCGCTTTAAAGAAAATCTCGATCCTTAAAAACGGATCGGATAAAAGGGGAAATTCAGAATTTTCCGCGCTTTTAAAACAGGTCCGGGAATCGTTTATGGACGGATGTTGTACCCGAAAATACTATCAGAGCCTCTTACAAATATAAGCTTATCCTTGACCTCTGCTCCCAGGAACGAAAGCCCCGGAAACTCCCTGGCATACATGATACCGCCGTTCCGCCCGAAAAACAGGATCTGGGATTCGCCTGAACTCTTTGTATAGCAGAGCGAATAGACACCCGCCCCGTAACTTAAAGTCGAATATCCCGGACGCTTTGCAGGGACAGCAAGCCTGTAATCAATGTCGCAGTCATCGTCAGTGAGGAGTACCGCATCGTGATCAAGGAATGCGCCTTCCCCATCATCAGAAATATACATCGCGGTTTTTACATAATGCACGCGCTGAAGCTCCGTCTCATCGTAATCGTTATCTGCAATATCAACAATTCTAAGCATGTCTGCGTCGGCGTTTCCCGAATGTATGAATCCGTAGTTTCCGCCCCGGCTTACAGTAATACCCTTGATCACATCGCCGGGACGTACAGCGCCCCTGTTGATAATGTTCCCTTTTTGATCAAGAAAATAGTATGTCCCGTCGGCAAATCCGCATGCCGCGAAATCATTCCCTGCTGAAAATTCAATGGCGGTACAGAGCCTGCCGCTGATTATTCCTGCACCTGTGCGGTTGCCGCTCTTGTCAAATATCCTTATTGCAGAATGGTCACCGTTAAGCAGCAGTATAAGCTCACCGTTATGCGACAGGAACGGTTTCTCCATGGATTTCATTTTCAGGTAACGCTCACCGCCCAGGCCGAGCAATTCAATCTCGGAACCCACCTTGCCGTACCTGATATAAAATGATCCATTGCCGCTGAATTCGGTCAGGGAATCCGCCGTGTCAATTTTATTAACGATGCGGCATCCTTCATCAATAACATAGGTTTTGCCATCCATGGAAACTACAAATCCCTGCCTGCTGCTTCTCCTTGAATCAGCCCACTGGAGCGTGTCAAGGGAATCGAGCCCGCTGTAGAAAACCGGAACAATCTCCATACCGCTGGCACTACGGAAAAAGAGAATGCCCGCAGCGAATCCTGCAAGTATGCCTGCTGTAAGATATCTCATTTTTAATCCTGCATGTAGCTTTTAAGTTTGGTGCTTCTTGATGGGTGACGAAGCCGCCTGATGGCCTTTTTCTCGATCTGCCTGATCCTCTCTTTTGACAGGTTGAATTTATCACCGATCTGCTGGAGTGACATGGGTTCATAACCGTTAAGGCCATACCTCATGCAGAGAATCTCCTTCTCTGAATCTGTAAGTGTGTCGAGCACTTCATTAAGTGAATTAATGAGTGATTCCTCGAAAACCTGCTCGTCCGGGGAATCAGCCTTGGGATCAACAATCATGTCAAGGATGGTTGTATCCTCTGAATCTCCAAGAGTAGAGTCGAGCGAGACAAAGTCCTGTGTAATGTTGCGCAGGTGATTTATCTCTTCATTGTCCATGTCGAGTTCTTCAGCTATTTCACTGGCCGAGGGTTCACGTCCGAACTTGTTTTCAAGTTTTTTATGCACACGCTCAATCTTCTGGAGATCTGCCGTTCTGTTTAGAGGCAGCCTTATAAGCGAGGCCTTCTGCGAAATAGCAAGCATGATCGACTGCCTGATCCACCACACTGCATATGATATGAAATGGTAACCCCTGTCGGGATCAAACTTTTCAGCGGCCTTGATCAGCCCCAGGTTACCTTCGTTTATAAGATCAAGAAGCGAAATTCCGCTTGTCTGGTACTTTTTCGCGATTGAAACAACAAACCGCAGGTTGGACTTTATCAGTTCATTCTTTGAATGTTCATCCCCGTCACGTGTTGCCCTGGCCAGGGTGTCCTCCTGCTCTCTGGTAAGGAGAGGAATCCTGTTTATCTGGTCAAGATACCATGAAATTGATGAATCGGTAAAGTCCTTGCCCGAGGCACGCACATCCCCGGTTTTGAGGTCTATGTCCTCCTGCAGTTCTTCATTGATTTCGTCATTAAGCTGAGATGACGCGCCATTAGAGGTCACGTCATCTTCAAGATCATTAAATTCATTGCTGTATTTCTGATTCATATTCCGCTTTTTTAAAATCTCAGTATTCCGGCTATTTTTGTATCTTCGGTATTTTCAGCACCCAGCCCGGTCTGATCAGGTCAGGATTGCTGATTTTATTTTTGTTCGCCTTATATATTTTTGTCCACAGCCTTGGATTGCCATAGAACTCACCAGCTATCTGCCACAGGCAGTCTCCGTATTTTGCCCATGATTTTACTTTGTAATAGTAATAGTTTTCGTCTTCTTTGATTACTTCTCCATTGGCTGACTTGGTTGTCTTGTCATCCTGAACCTTATCTTTTCCGTCACCCGCAGCTACGACTGCAGCTTTCTTTCCGGATTCGATTACATCATTGGATAGCCTTATAGCCTCATTGGAATATGTAATTGAATCGTCATAATTGCCGTTATCCCTGCTGAGTTTTGCATTTGCAAGAGCTTCCCTGGCAGCATCCATGTCTTCTGCTGCAGTAGCCGCGCCGTTACTGTTTTCAGCAGCTTTAACTGCATCTTCAGCCTCGATAATCTTCGCCCCGGTTACACCTTCCATTGTAAGCTTATATGCTTCATCTGCATTTTTATCTGCTATTGCAACAGACTGGAAGCCTTCCCTGATGCGGTCGTCGTTATATTCCTCCTGGGCCTTTTTCAGATTCTCAACTGCGAGATTATACTGTCCCGGGGCATATGCTTCATAATCGTACTGTTCGATTCTTGATATTCTTGATGATACTTCGTCGATCTTCACCTGCAGCTGGTATTTGTTGTCCAGCGCTTCTTCCCTGGCTTTAACCGCTTTATCATATGACGCCTTTGCAAGCGATATAGTCTCTTCATAATTTTTAGCTTCATATCTCTGTGAAGCGCTTGCGTGCAGGTCCTTTGCCTCCCTGAAATTATCGGGCGAAAGCTTTTCTGCATATGCATCATCAGCCGCTGCTATTGCCTCTTCGGCCTTCCTCATGCCTGCCTCGGCATAAAGTACTGCAGACTTGTTGTAAGCTTCAACTGCCTTGTTATATGCTGCGTCAGCGTTCTTGATGCATTCTTCAGGTTTTTCCTCTTTAATTATCTGTTCATGCGCAACTGAAATCTGTTTATTGGCCTCGTTAAATTCCTCAGGGGCATATTCATCAGCTTTTACTGTTAGAGCCCTGTCAATCGCCAGCTTGGCCTTTGATAGTTCATTGATAGGAATTTCATCCTGGCAAGCCAGAAGGAAAAGGGTAATAAATGACAATATTGCCGCTAAATTTCTGTACTTCATAACGACCTCTCGGTTAAATAAATTAATATTATTTTTTACAGCTGAAACGCCTTGACTGCTTCATCCTCTAAATCGTATATCTCAAAAAAGGAGGTGAGCTTTGTAAGTTCAAAGACCTTTTTTACTGACGCGAATACATTTATAATTTTGAGCCCGCCCTGATACTTCTTAAGATTGGAGAGGCTGGATATCAGTGCGCCTATACCGGATGAATCTATATAGGTAACTTCCTTGAGATTTATTATTACATTATATTTCTTCTGCTCAATAAGCTTATTCACTATATCCTTGATCTCTGGTGCGTTATAGAGATCTATCTCGCCTGATATATCGAGTATGACGACCTCTCCTTTTGCTCTGGAACTTATGTCCATTGAGATCATTCCTCCTTGTAACCGATACTATATTAACACTTTAAGGCCATATTAAAACTGCTGTCAAGCTTTATAAAATAACAACAAATAGATATAATCACAACAGAACAGCTCTATTACGGGAAAATCTGCCCATATTGGATATTTTTAATGCCTTTTTATAATAATATGATATATTCTTATTTAAGGATACTATTTTATTCATAAAGAGTGGAATATAAAAGCATTTTTTTCAAAAAAAGTGTTTTTTATGATTAATTTAACAGATTTGAAGCAGCTTTTCAGGGGCTCTGACACCATCCTGCCTATCCCTGTGAAATCTTTCCTTATATAAATATAACTAATTCTTAAATCCTTTCTCCGTGAACTCTGCGGCTCTGCGCGAGGCATGAAGACTTCAGGCTACGGCAGTTACTATGCGTAACCTGTGGATACCCGCTTTCGCGGGCATGACAGAACCACCTTTGCGGGTTTGCGGGAACCATCTTCCCCGGCCACGGGTCAATCCCCTCCGAAAACGTTCATCCATTTCTTTTCAGTCTGCGTAAATGTGCCTTCAAGTATTGATGAACGGATCTCGTCCATGAAACTTTTCATGAAGTAGAGGTTATGGAAAGTGTTGTAAACCAGGGATGAAATCTCCCCTGCCCTGAATATATGGCGCAGGTATGACCTCGTAAAGGTCCTGCAGACATAACACCCGCAGTTCGGGTCAAGCGGCGTGAAGTCCTTTTCGTACTGCGCCCCCTTTATGTTCACCCTCCCGGTTGAGGTGTACAGTGTGCCGTTCCTTGCTATCCTCGTGGGCATAACACAGTCGAACATATCGACGCCCTGCCTTATCGCAAAGAGAATTTCAAGGGGGCTCCCCACACCCATCATGTACCTGGGCTTATCTTCGGGCATATATTTCACCACATCCCCGGTTACCTCCCGGTAAAGCTCCTTCGGCTCGCCAACAGAGAGACCGCCTATGGCGTAGCCGGGCATCTCAAGTTCCGCGAGCCTCTCGGCGCACTCACGCCTCAGGTCGTTGTAGACGCTGCCCTGGATAATGGCGAAGCAGGCCTGCCTGTCCCTGTCGAATGTTTCATTATAGTATGCGGCCGACCGTTTTGCCCATGAAATAGTTCTCTCCATTGCGACTCTGGCTTTATCCTTTTCAATGGGATAATCGGTACACTGGTCAAGCATCATCATTATGTCGGACCCGATGATCCTCTGGATGTCCAGGACCTTCTCGGGAGTAAAGAAATGACGCGAACCGTCAAGGTGCGAATTGAACTCTGCCCCGTCCTCGTGCAGTTTACACAGGCTGCTGAGCGAGAAGACCTGGAATCCGCCGGAATCAGTAAGGAGCGACCCGTCATAGTTCATGAACCTGTGCAGCCCTCCCGCTGCATCGATAACTTCAGTGCCGGGACGCATATACATGTGGTAAGTGTTGGATAGTATAATATCAAACCCTATGCTGCGCATGTCTTCAAGCGTCATGGCGCGTACAGCACCGCGTGTGGCCACCGGCATAAACACAGGAGTTCTGACCGTGCTGTGGAGGGTGGTGAGTTCTCCTGCCCTCGCTTTTGTGTTTAAATCTTTTCCGGTTACAGTGAATTTCATAGAGCAAGGGATACAGGCTGTGTTTATGTTGTCAAGCTGAAGTTTTATGTCAGCGTCTGTCCATTGCCAGCTCCAGGTCTCCGAAGGAGAGGAAGAGTTCAGCACTTTCTTCGATATTAGTCAGGGATACGATTTCGCCGTAGTGTTTGCCTGCAACAATCTTTATTTTAGACCCGGCAAATAATGACAGGATAACAATCAATTCATTAATCCCTGCCTGTGTGAGCTCATCTATACTCCTCAGGTCAAAGACACACACCCTGCCGTGTATCTGTTTCAGGAAGAAAGAATTAAATACTTTCTTCACATCATTCTGGAAACCGTGTTCAGAGGGATTTCCTTTCATTATTATTACGGCCAGGTCCCCCCTGTGATTTATTTCAATAAAGTTTTCCTCATCCTCGCGCTTCTTTATTATGCGGTGTGCAACGGCGGCTTTTATTTTTGCAGCAAGCCTGTCGGGATCATACGGTTTTACTATGTAATCACTCACCCCGTGACGCATTACGGCAATTACATTTTCTTTTTCATGTTTTGACGAGATCACAATCACCGGGATTTCCTTCGTAATTTTGTCCTTCCGGAGTGCAGAGATAACGCTGATCCCGTCCATACCCGGCATCATGAGGTCCAGGAGTATTACATCGGGATTAAAGCTTTTAGCGATTTCGATCCCTTTTGCCGAAGAGCTTACGGTTGAAACGCTGAACCCCAGGTTAGACAGCTGTGCCTCGAGCAGCGCGAGTGTAGTTTTATCATCATCAATAGCAAGAATGGTATACATCTATAATCACCTGTCAAAAAAATGATTTTAGCCTGGACATTTCATTATCAATATGATCAATCTGCGCAGCATAATCAAATGCTTTATCGCCTGAATCAGACTTTTCCTCTATCTCGGAAAAATAACCGCTTAGCCTTGAAAACCTCAGGTTTGCGCTTGCCCCTTTAAGTTTATGCCCCAGTCTCTTCAGCAATTTCAGGTCAGCGGCGATTGCAGCATTCCTCATCTCTGCGAGCGATTCAAGAGTATCGCTGAAAAAATCAACGCATAACTCCGACAGAACAGGTGCGGGTATACGGAGCTCATCAGCTACAGCAGCGATATTGTAGTCATTCTGTTGAAGGCAGGGTGTTTTCTGCAGGGTAATCTCGTTTACCCGCGGGGTACCCTGATCGAGGTAAGCGGTGAGCACAGCCTCAAGTCTCTCGATCTCAACCGGTTTTGCAAGATAACCATCCATCCCGTTCTGCAGTAGAATCTCCCTGTCGCCTTTGAGCGCCTTCGCTGTAAGAGCTACAATCGGTATTGGCGGAAGGCTCCTGCTCTCCTCATACTCCCTGATCATCCGCGTAGTTTCAAGGCCGTCCGCAACAGGCATATTGACATCCATCAGTATAAGATCAAACTTCCCATCCCTGTACCTGTCAAAAACATCCAGCCCGTTTCCTGCAACTTCTGTTTCAATGCCGTAATCCCGCAGCAGCAGTGTCATTAACTTCTGGTTTATTTTATTATCCTCTCCGATGAGGACCCGTCCCGCATAAACACCCCTATGGACTGATGCCTCACTATGCCCTGTCATACTCTCAGCTTCCATGTCCATCGCGGAAAGCAGGCTTTTTATCATTGAATCCGCAGAAGCAGGGAGCACTATGGTCCCGGAGATATAATCACCCCAGCGCGAAACAAGTTCCATATCAGCCGCAGTGCAGACTAACAGTATGCGGCAGCCGGAACTTTTTATCCTGTGCGCAAAATCCGCTGTATCCCCGGCAGTTGAAATGACCAGCATAAGATGAAGGTTATTCCGGCAGAGTTCATCCTGGCTGGCCGATACCAGAACTTTACAGCCCAACCTCTGTATGAACCAGTCGAAGCCCTTTCCAATAAGCCTTTCGGCCGGAGAAGCTGCATAAATCCCGGCATTTATTCCAGAAAGATCGATCTTCTGCGACAGCCCGGCTGCACATCCTGCCCCGCAATCGACCATGAACGAGAAGCAACTGCCCCTTCCCGGCTCGCTTTCAAGCACAAGTTCCCCGCCAAGCAGCTTCACAAGATTCGAGCTGATGCTGAGTCCAAGGCCCGTTCCCCCGAAACGCCGTGTAATGGAATTGTCCGCCTGGGTGAATGCCTCGAATATCTGCTTCTGTTTTCTTTCCGGAATACCTATACCAGTATCGGTCACCGAGAAATATAGAGAACAGCCGGTCTCATCCCTGTACTTAAGCCTTATCTCTGCAGAGACAGCACCGTCATCAGGAGTAAACTTGATCGCATTACTGATCAGGTTAGCCATGACCTGCTTGAGCCGCAGGGGATCGGATACAATCGCAGATGGTATATCCGGGTCCATGAACCATGAAAAACGCACACCCTTCTCTTTTGCCTTTACGTCAAAAAGCTTAATGACAGATTCGAATTCAGCATAAGGATCAAACTCCACGAAGCTCAGGTCAAGCTTGTGACTTTCAATCTTGGAAAAATCAAGAATGTCATTAATGATGTCAAGAAGGTTCGAAGCGCTCTTTTTAATTATGCCGAGATACTCCTTCTGCGCTTCGTCAAGCCTGCCCCTCATCAGGAGTTCTATAAATCCTGTTATACTGTTCAGCGGGGTACGGATCTCGTGGCTCATGTTGGCAAGAAACTCGCTCTTGGCATTATTGGCCTGTTCAGCCTCCCTCCGCGCACTCTCCATTTCCATCATTGCATTTTTGCGTTCAGTCACATTCCGGAGTATAACAAGTATCTCATCCTCGTCCATTGCAACAAACCGCGCTTCGTAAAACATGTCCGAACCGCCTGTGGAAACCGGATATTCAAAAATACTTATCTCCCTTGTTTCAACCGCCCGGGTGATAAAGGGATGCACCCTCACTGCGATCTCCTGCGGGAATATTTCATTTATCTTGCCCTTAAGCATCCTGTCAAGGTACTCGCCTTTAGAGTTAACCCTGAAAATAATATCGGGGATGGCTGCAATGAGTGTCCTGTTTCTCGCTTCGCTTTCAAGGAGTGCGGCCTGTGCACTCTTGCCTCCAGCCGCCTCAGGGCTCCCTGTAACGTTAAGCGTAAGCAGCAGCCCGGGAATATCGTCGTTCAGTACAGCAGCTGAGAGTTCAGCTCCCAGGAATCCGTGAACGGTGTTGAGTTTTACAGGTATTTGTTCATGATGCTTCTCCTCACGGGCTGCTGCAGTACACACAACCTCCAAGGGGACGTCAATTATTCCTGACACCTTGAGTGCCGTTAAATCCATTATGCCGAATGTTCCTGCACAGGCACTGTTCATGTAAACTACCGAACCGTCCATGCCTGCAAGTATTACCGGCTGGCTGACAGCATCCAGCAGCATTTCAACAAGTTTATTTTTTGCCTGATGCCCGGTTTCCACTAAATTTTACCCCGCGTCTGTTTTTGCAGCCATGACGAATCAAATATAATAAAGAGTTCAGGGGAAAAAAATCTTTACATGAAATACAGAACAGCTCCGGATGATAAAAAAGTCCGTCAGCAAAGGAACCATTTTTTGCATACAATCTGGTCATGACAGTAAAAATGCATTATATTAATAAAATAGAATAATTTTTAACGGCAAGAAAGGGGGAGGGAATGCGCTGCAGGCTGCATCTGAAAGAATATGACTACACTGATCCCGAAGGACTGCGGATCTTCGAACTGACACGCAAAAATATTGAAAGCTTCAATGGTTATGTTGATGATTTTCATGAATCAATAGAAATAATCAGGGAGAAAATGGAGAATAACCAGGTTGATCATGAAAAAAAACTGAGGCTATCCAGGGATATTGAATTCATAGAAAATAAAATAAATGAACTATCAATTGCCATGAAGAATATGGCGGATGACATGCCGTTTCTTATTGAACTTAAAGTTGTCAAATCTGAATAATGAGTTTAATCCACAGGACCGCTTTAACGGCCCAGCGCGCGGCTTACCTGTGCAGAGAGTTCCTTCAGGCTGAAGGGTTTCTGGATAAAATGCATCCCTTCTTCAAGCACACCGTGGTGGGCAATAACATCAGAAGTGTATCCCGACATGAAAAGCCGGTTAATTCCAGGTATTGCATCAAGTATGCGCATGGATAGGTCGCGGCCGTTGATTCCGGGCATAATAACATCAGTTACAAGCAGCTTTATCCTGTCCCCCTGCTGAATCGCAATTTTCAGGGCATCAGAGGGCGATGAAGTTGATATAACCGAGTAACCGAGGTCTTCGAGCATTGAGCAGGTCATTTCAAGAAGCATCGGCTCATCCTCGACAAGGAGGATCGTTTCTGTTCCTGTCTCGGGAGTGTCCTTCAGAATGCCGTCACCTTCAGTGAAATACCATTCTTCACTTCGCGGGAGGTAGATCATAAACTTTGTACCTTTCCCCTCCCTGGTTTTTACATCAATGAATCCCCCGTTCTGCTTGACTATGCCATAAACCATAGCCAGGCCAAGGCCTGTGCCCTTACCCACCTCCTTGGTGGTAAAGAACGGTTCAAAAATATGGGAAAGGGTCTCTTCCTTGAAACCTGAGCCAGTGTCGGACACGGAGAGGATAACATATTCACCGGGGAAAGACCCGCTGTGGTCCGCACTCCACGCCTCGTCAATTCTGACATTATCAGTCTGTATACAGATTCTGCCGGTACCCGAGATGGCATCGCGTGCATTAACGCATAGATTCGCAAGTACCTGGTCAACCTGCGCAGGATCTATCTTGATATTCCATAAAGACGCGCCGGGCATCCACTTAAGTTCAATGTCCTCACCGATCAGCCTGCGCAGCATAGAGATCATGCCCGTAATGGCGTCATTAAGGGAAATAATCTTCGGGGCCACAGCCTGCTTCCGGGCAAATGCAAGCAGCTGGCTTGTTAGATCAGCAGAGCGTCTTGCAGCCTTCTCTATCTCTTTCAGGCTGTCATGCACCCTGCCGGACTGTTCGCATTTCATGAGCGCAAGTTCAGCCTGGCCTATAATCACTCCCAGCATGTTATTGAAGTCGTGCGCCACTCCGCCTGCCAGCCTTCCCACAGATTCCATCTTCTGCGACTGGGCAAGCTGTTCCTGGAGCTTCAGCCTCTCTTCTTCGGCATTCTTCCTTTCAGTAATGTCTCTCCCGAATCCGCATATATACCCGGTATTGTTGAGCATTAAATACACAGTGAGCATCTCCTTGATGACTCTGCTGCCGTCCTTCTTTAGATGCACTGTCTCAATATAAGATACGTTCCCCTCCCTGCGTTCATCAGCATAATGACTGTAAACCGGCCCGTACTTTTGATCGAAGTCGGCAACATTCATTGCAAGCATTTCATCAACCGTATAACCCAGGCTGTCTGCGGCTGCCCGGTTGGCATAATCAATCTTTCCATCCGTCCTGACCAGGTAAACCTCCTCATTGGCGTTTTCTACCATGAACTTGAATCTGAACAGGGCCTCTTCGGCTTTCTTGCGGTCTGTTATATCCTTGATCGCTCCGTAAACCGTTATCGCTCCATTATCCATTTTTTTCGGGAAAGCATAAATATTGATCCACCGGAGCTCACCATCTGACCTTAAGGATCGGATCTCAAGAACACCTGACTCGCAGCTTCCAAGTGTTTTAAACATAAACGCCGTGAATTTTTCATAATCTTCAGGGGGGAACAGGTTGTTCCATGTGCCGAATGAACTTATCTCGTCCCTTGATCTCCCGGTAAGCTCAGCCATGTTATCGGACACCCACCTTATTGAGGCATCCTTCCCTGGCAGAACATCAACAATATATGCGTAGTCAGTGGTAAGGCTGGTAACTATCCGGTTCAGCTCCTCGCTTTCGCGCAAGGCCTCCTCGGCCTTTATCCTTTCAGTGACATCCTGGTTAATCCCGAACAGTGCCACAGGCTTATTTTCGCTGTCGACCTCGACCTCTGCTGCCGAGAGGATATGCCTTAACTCACCGTCATTCTTCCTGCGGATCCTGGACACAATGCTGTAGGTGCCGTTTGTTTCCAGCGCGCGCCGCATGGCCTCACCCGCCCTTATGGCGTCGGCAGGTTCATATAGGGGCAGTATATTTTCCCTGGTAAGAATCTCATCATGGTTCACCCCGAGAATATCATATCCGACATATGATCCGGTATAAATCCCGGTGACAAGGTCCATCCTCCAGTCAGCCATCCTCCCCATCTCCTGGCTGCGCTGAAGGTTGCGCAGGGTCTGTTTCAGGGTTGTCTCAACATTACGCCTCTCTGTTATATCCTTGCCGAAGCATATAATATATTCTACGGCACCATCAGCGTCTTTTACCGGTGTCAGCGTTGTAAGGTAATACCTCAACTGCTCATTAACAGGCACCCGCATCTCTATTACATTTTCTATTCCCGACTGCAAAACCTGATCAACGGCAGATGTGCGTTCTGCAGGCTTTTCATCCGGAAGCATATTCCAGATATTTTTCCCCTTGAAAAATTCCAGCGATTTGCCCGTAAGCTTCGCGAAGGCGAGGTTAAGATAGAGTACCTGGCCATCTTTTGATACGGTGAATACGGGGTCAGATAGTTCATCAAGCAGCACCCGGTACCTCTGGCTGTCATGAAAAAGCCCGGATATTTCAACAGAGGCTTTTTCGACAGAGCTTTTCCATTTATATGAAATGTACGATATGACTGCTGCTATCAGAAAAAAATTGAACATATGTATCAGTATTTCATACAGAGGTTCATCATTATTGAAGAACATGTAAAGTGCATAAAAAACTATGAGCAGAACCGAGACAATAAAACCGCGGCCGCCGTAAAAAATGCAGGCAAGAATTACGGGAAAGTAAAAAATGTGATGGAAAACACCGCTAAATCCATACTGAAAGGAGAATACTGCAGCGATAACAGCGGCAACAGAGCTGCCTGCAACAATAAAAACCGGAAGGTTTTTATTCCGCGTAATACTGATACTTATTGAATAGCCTGTCTCAGTCGAGTCAGATTCAGATGTAGTTGATTTTACCGACCTGGTCACAGGCATGGTCCTCCTTTTGCTCATTCCAGATTTACTGACAGGGTATAAAGACTGTCTCTTCTATAAGGTTCCCCGGTCGTAATTCAAATAATTCTATCAGCAAAAAACAGACTAATGTAAATAATATATCATAGAAAAATGAAAATTACCAGTCCCCGTGAAAAAATTGGACATAAAGCTGAGTGGAAATGACAAATCCACAATTTTTAAAAGAATGAATAAACAGTTACGGCAGCGGCCCTAAAACTCTCTCTTTTTTTAAATACTTACTTGATATTTAAAGGTACCTGTTTTTTATTCAACCAACCTGCAGACAAATATTGCCGGAATTTATACAATATAATAAAAGGAACAATATGAAAACACAAGTTTTTTCTCTACTACTTGCCGCTGTTGTTGTACTGAGTTTTACATCATGCAAAAAAGCCGACCTTACAACTGACAAGGGCAAATACAGCTACGCAATGGGATTTGACTTTGGCACAAGCATGAAGAAAAATCAGGTTGATCTTGATGTTGATTCATTTATGGCAGCAGTTGAAGATGCATTAAAAGGAAAAGAGAGCAGCCTTTCTCCACGCGAAGCCCAGCAGGTTATGATGAATCTCCAGATGAACATGCAGGCCAAAATGATGAAGAGTTCCGAAGAGAATAAAGCCAAAGGTGATCAGTTCCTTGCAGATAATAAAACCAAAGAAGGTGTAAAGACTACCAAAAGCGGACTCCAGTACAGGGTTATTAAAGAGGGGTCAGGCAGAAAACCGAAAGCAACGAGTCTGGTTACAGCTCATTACTCAGGGAAACTCATAGATGGAACAGAGTTTGACAGTTCATACAAGAGAAACCAGCCCGCCCAATTCAAACTGGATCAAGTGATCAAAGGATGGACCGAAGGGCTGCAGCTTATGACTCCAGGTTCAAAATATGAACTCGTTATACCATCGGATCTTGGATACGGGCCCAGGGGTAATCAGAAAATTCCAGGGGGTTCTGTTCTCATCTTTGAAGTTGAACTTGTGAGTATTGACAAATAAATCTCTTTCCTGAATATCGGGGAAACCATTTCATTATTAATAACAAAAAGGGGCTGTATAAAAAGGCAGCCCCTTTTTATACTTCCTGCAGGTTCAGGAAAAAGGCATTTTCCGGGAAACGGCCTTCAGAACAATACTGAGGATGTAGATAACCACGGCGCACAGAACCATGGTCGCACCTGCAGCGCTCCCCCAGTAGAATGATATCACAAGGCCCGATACACCGGAAACCATGCTGATCAGCACTGACCAGGCATAATATCCCCTGAGCGAACCTGACCAGAGCCGCGCTGCGGCTGCAGGGATTATGAAGAGCGCATTGATTATCAGCACACCTATCCACCTTATGGAAAGTATGACCAGCACCGCTATGAGCACTGTGAACATGGTCCGCACCACAAACGGACTGATCCTCCTGTCGTACACAAGCGCAGGGTCCACGCTGAGTATTGCAAGGTATCCCCCGAAGAGTACCCAGAAGACTGCAACCACGAGGAACAGGATAAACAGGTAGACTATTTCGCGGGGCTGAACAGAGAGTATGTTGCCGATTATGAGGTCCGAATACCTGTTGAATGATCCGCCACGGCTGAGCAGGACAACACCGAGTCCCGTTGTTGCCGCAAGTATGATTCCAAGTACCGTATCGTTTGCCGCACCTGAAAGTTCTATGAATATGTTCATGGCAACGGCCAGGAACACGGCAAATATAATCATTGCAGGCCGCACATCGGCCAGCCCCAGGACCATCCCTATTGCGATCCCTGCAAGCGAGGAATGGCCTATGACGTCGGAAAAAAAAGAGAGCCTGTTTGCCACGACCATTGTTCCTGCAAGCCCGAAACACGGGGTAACTATGAGAACAGCAAGCAGCGCGTTCTTCATGAACCCGTATTCCACCCATGCAAACGGGAGCAGTTCAAGAAGCCTGTACCAGATGTCCATCATACCCCGGCCCCGCAGATGTGGCTGTCTTTAACAATGTCTCCGGATACTAATCCCAGTTTTGAACGGAATTCAGGCAGCTTTATGATATCAGAAGGCCTGCCCTTTGCTATTACATTCCGGTCCACCAGGATCATTGAATCCGCGTGTCGTGCGATCGTGACGATGTCATGGCTTACCAGCACAATCGCCATATGAAACTTGTGCCGCAGCCCGCAGATAATTTCGTAGAAAAGCTCCATGCCGCGTAAGTCTACTGCGGATACCGGTTCGTCAAGAAGAAGAAGATCAGGCATCGGGTTGAGCGAACATGCGAGAAGGACCCTCTGCTGTTCACCGCCTGACAGCTCCCCCACCCTGCGGTGCGCAAGTTTTTCTGCCGAGACAAGCTCAAGTATGTCGATCATCTGCTGCTGCTTCTTTCGCGGCACATAGAACCATGCGGGCATGTAGCCTTCGGATATGAGCATAAGGTCAAGTACGCTGACCGGGGAATCCTTAGGTATCCCGGACTGCTGGGGCACATAACCTATAACAGGCCCGGATTTCCTTGCGGAGTTCGCACACAATCTTACATGCCCCCGGTAATCAACCTTGCCGAGTATCGCCTTCAGGATGCTGCTCTTTCCACCTCCATTGGGTCCCACGATGGCAGTCAGTTCGCCGCACGAAAATGTGAAACTCACATCCTCGACCGCCTTGATCCTGCCGTAGCTGACAGAGAGATTTTCAATTGAGGCACAGAACATATTGCATGCCTGATCTGACCCGCATTTATGTGTAACGCATTCACTCATCGAAGAGCAGCCTCCAGCACCATCAAATTCTTCTTCATTATATTTATATATGCGTCGGTACTATCGTCTCCGGTTACTGCAGGGTCAAGCACATAAACCGCTGCGCCTGTTTCCGCAGCAATTGTATCTGCCGCAGATGAAGGGTATTGCGGTTCGGTAAAGAGCGCCTTTATTCCCGACTTTTTAACAAGGTCTATTGTATCTGCCAGTTCTTTTGCAGATGGTTCGCTCCCCGGTTCACGCTCAATAACAGCAGCAATTACAAGTCCGTACTCCTGCGCGAAATAGGGAAAAGCCTCATGGAACGTGATGATGCTCCGTCCCCTGAAGGGCGCCAGTGCCGCATCCATCTCTTTTTTCAGGACTTCAAGTTTCGCCGTATATGACCCGGCGTTTTTCCTGTACTGCGCGGCATGTGCAGGATCTGCCGCGGCCAGGACTTCCGCGCAATTCCGCGTCATTATAATCGCATTGGAGACGCTTACCCATACATGCGGATTTTCAATCTTATTATATTCAACAAGTTTGATCCCCCCGGAAATTTCAGCTGTTTTAAGTCCGGGATACCTGTCTGATATCCTGTCCATAAAGGATTCCATACCCGCGCCGTTGACAAGAAGGATCCCGGCGTCCTCAAGGTACTTCATGTCGGCAGAAGTTATACTGTAATCATGCAGGCATCCGGTTACAGGCCGGGTCATGTTTATCACCTTCACACCGTCAATCGAACCGGCAACGTTTCTTGCTATTATATATACAGGGTAGAAGGATGTGACTATTGTGAAGATATCCCCTGCCGGTGCAGCATTCTCTTTTTTGCATGATACTGGAATCAGAAATGCAACAAGAACAAGACAGTGTATCCCTGATGCTATTCGTCCGTTCATACAACCTCCATATAAAATAATTAAAACTGCCGGCAGATCAAATACATTATTTGTAATCTCTTCGAATGCTGAGATCATGCACGTAAATCAAATGGATTCCCCTATTCAGGGGAATGACAGAAAGTATATACATTAAATTATGCTGTTAATTTATTGAATTCACAATTTCGTATATGCTATTTAACAAACTCCGAAAACTCATCATTTGACATGAGCTGTGAAGCGATGATGCCATAGCCTGCTGCAACAGGGTGACTCAGGTCCGCGTAATATTCCGCTTTATCAAGAACAGGGGCGAAAGCAGTTATGCCGTCTGAAGCAAGCTCGTTCTGCATGGCAGAAATTATCATGTCACGCTCAAGCCTGCTCTTTTCGGTAAGCATGAACGTATTGAAAGGCGTTATCACCGCTATCACACTGTTCCCCTGCTCTTTCAGTCTCCGGATTGAATCGAGCATGTATCTCCACTGGAGGGATTTTTCCGGCAGCACCCACTCCATGTCACGGCCTGTCATCCTGTCAGGCCGTACTGGATCGGGCGGCGTGAACACTTCATCTTTATGCACAAAGTATCCTTCCGGGTTTGCATAGGGATTGGCCATGGTCCACCTGTACACGTTCCTTTCCGCAAATTCTGATGAACGCATGTGCTCCAGCCACGTGAAGAGCGGGATATCCCTGCGGGCAAGAAGCGTGAGCCTCTCCTCGGCTGCGGGCGAATAAGCCGGGATTTTCCCGGGAAACTGCGTCAGCAGCGCCCTGTGGTTTATTGAACTGTTTGTTTCTCCGCTCAGGTCATGTTTAGGTGAACTCATCCAGAGCAGGTTGATGCCGATGATTACCCTGCCGTTCTTAAGGCTGGTACAGTAATTATTTATGAGGCCGTTGAGCGCTGCAGGGTGAATGCCGTCTATTCCGATATTGGCAAAACGCTGAGTACCGGATGCAGCGTTCAGGTACGCGGTGAGGCTGCTGCTGCTGTCCGTGTAGTGTCCCCATATCACAGAGTCGCCGATAAAAGCAATCCTGCAGGATGCTGCCACTGTCTCCACGTACTTTTCGTAAAAGAAATAATCCTCGCCCAGGCTGTACGGAATGCGGTAGTTGCCTGTAAACTGCGAAGTATCAACACAGGGAATAATCCGCGGCAGCATTGAGGCCAGGATTATCACAGCGAGTACGGGTACTGTTATTTTCAGAAGATTTTTCATTCTCACCATTAAAAATTTAATTTAACACTTAAAAATCAGCCACGGAGACACAGAGGACACTGAGTAAAAAATTAAAGATTCTGACACCAGCTTTACTTAATATAAAAACTATACAAACATTTTTCTAATATCTGGATCTATCCGTGTTCAACTTTGTTATATTTTGAATAATCTACTCCGCGTTCTCCGTGGCTCCGTGGTGTAATATTTAAATTACTCTCTGTGCCCTCTGCGCCTCTGTGGCAAATCCTTTTATATCCCTAAAACTGCTGGTATATAAATCCGCTTACCGGGCCTGACGAAACAAAGAGCACGCAAAGCACCATCACTGCTGCGGCAATACCCCTGGCCGCAGGACGCTCCATGAATTTCATCCAGCCGTACTCACCCAGCCAATGTACAGCGTAACAGATACCCATAAGCGCAAGCATAACCACGGGTGCTGCCGGGACTCTCCATTCAAATGAGAATATCCCCGCTATTACTGTAAATGCATCGCCCGAATTCTCTGCCCTGAAAAATATCCATGTGAAGACAACCAGTATAAATGTTATAATTCGTTTTGCAGCATCCGGCACTCGCTGAATAATTCTGATTCCGGAAAACAGTTTGCTCCCGCTGTGCAGTATGCCGTGGATCAATCCCCAGAGCAGGAAGTTCCACGCAGCGCCATGCCATAAGCCTGAAAGAAGCATTGTTGATATAATGTTCCTGCTCTCTTTAAATCTTCCGTTCCTGTTCCCGCCAAGAGGCTTGTACACAAAGTCTCCGAACCATGACGAAAGGCTGATGTGCCAGCGCGCCCAGAACTCCTTTGTGTTCTTTGCAGTGTACGGCAGGTTAAAGTTTTCCATGAGCTCAATGCCCAGGCACCGCGCTATTCCGCGTGCCATGTCAGTGTATCCCGTAAAGTCAAAGTAGATCTGCCATGTAAAGGCAAGCGCACCCAGCGCAAGGTCTGCTGATGCATACTGGCCGGGATTCCCGAAGATTTTATCCGCGTATAACGCGAAGTAGTCCGCGAGTACAACCTTCCTGAAGATCCCGCGCGTGAAGAGGTATATACCCTCTGCCGTATCATCCGGTGACGGCGTCCTGAAGAGTCTAAGCTGGGGCAGCAGTTTAGCCGCGCGGCCAATAGGTCCGGCGAGTATCTGCGGAAAAAACGAGACGAACAGAGCGTATTTGAACCAGCTCTTTTCACGTTGAGTGCTGCCGTAGTAGTAGTCAAAAACATATCCCATGGATATAAAGATGTAGAAGGATATACCCGCGGGAAGAATTATCTCCGGACGCGGAATTGACGCCGCAGTTCCCGCAGCAGCGAGCATGGAGTTTATTGAGTCCGAGAGGAACCCGGCGTACTTGAAGAATCCCAGCACCAGGATACTGTTTATTACACTTAATGCCAGGATTGACTTTCTGCGGCCGTATCTCTCCATGAGATACACAACTGTGTAGTCAGCAGTTATAATCCATAAAAGAAGAAATATATACCAGGGATTCCATAAAGCGTAGAATAATAATGATGCAAAAAGAATAAGGAATCCCCTCCCTTCAGAACTTCTTATAATCCTGAAGAGGAGGTATAGTACGGCGAAGAATAAAAAAAAGGTCCATGTCTGGAAAAGCATCTCTTACTTGTCTGCCCTTCTTACACACCTGAAACCGATTGTATCCCGGAGGAGGCACGTGTCATTGAATGACTCGTCAAATCCCCGGTAACCGGAATAGATCACTGTCTCCGGATCATTCCATGAACCGCCGCGTATAACGCGTGCTGTCCCTTCACCCGGGCCCTTGGGGTTGAACTCCGAAGACCTTGAGTAGTACACTGTCGAGTAGAAATCATTGCACCACTCGGCCACATTGCCGTACATGTCGTACAGTCCCCATGCGTTCGGTTTTTTACTCCCCGCATTTTCAGTTCCGCCGGGAGTGTTCTGGCTGTAAACGGCGTAGTTCTTCATATTCTTCAGGTCGCCGAAAAAGTATTTACCCTGGCTGCCTGCCCTTGCAGCGTACTCCCATTCAGCCTCGGATGGGAGCCTGTAGCCGTTCGCGCTGTAGTTGCATTCCCATGTGTTTTCGTCATAGCACGGGTCCAGTCCCTCTTCGATTGATCTTTCATTGCAGTATATGGCAGCGTTCATCCAGGCCACCTGTTCAACAGGTTTCTTCTCGCCCTTGAAGTGTGACGGATTGGAGAGGTCAAGCATCCTGTACATCTCCTGTGTGACCTCGTACTTGTCTATGTAGAATGGCCCTACACCCACCCTGTGTACCGGGGTTTCGCCAGCCCTGTCGCCGCCCATCATGAATTCACCGCCGGGTATGAATACCATCTCTATCCCTGACTTTGTTTTAATCTCCCTGACGGTCTTGCCGTTCTCCTTGCCGCACATTGTAAAAACAAGAAGCACAGCAGCCGTGAGCGCGATGTGTTTATTGAACATAAAGTTCTCCTTTTATTTACGGAACCCAGTCAGGTTCCTTGTTATGGTTACCGTCCCAGGTTATGTTAAGCCACCTGCCGGTCGAAAGTTCGAGTATGCATATATTCCATCCCTGCGCCATACCGCCAACAGCCTGTTCGCCGTCAGGCCCGAAGGCAAATGTAATATACTTTCCGTCAGGCGACCAGTCAAGGTGATAAACCTCGTACCCCTTTGTCACCTGGATTATTGTTACAATATCCTTCTGCTTAACCGGGGGCCTGTTTGCAAAATCGATCTTTGCTATCCTGAAATCCCTGTCGGTCTGTCCCCACCCGATTTTTTTACCGTCCGGGCTGAACTCGGGCCTGCACCCTACTATACCGAGCTGGAAGTATTTAGTTCCGTAAGCCTCGATCGCAATGTCCGTATGCCTGAATCCCATTCCGCCCAGCACCGTTGCAGTTATATACTTCCCGTCAGGGGACCAGCAGAGGTTATACAAATGCTCCAGCTTGTTATTAGCGTGCTCCCTCACATTTCCTGTCTGCATCTCATAGATGAAGAGACCTTTCGTGGCCCAGCTTTCACCCGAAAACCTTCGCGCGGATTCGGACTTGACGAACGCGATATAACGGCCGTCAGGCGACCAGCAGTGCTCCCGGGAGTTCTTCGAAAGGAGCCTCTGCCCTGAACCGTCGATGTTCATCAGGTAAAGGTCCCTTTTGCGTTCACGGCCTTCGCCAGAATCGACAGTAAAAGCGATTAGTTTACCGTCGGGTGAAACCTTGGGATACATCTCGTGCCTGTCTTTTGTATCTGTAAGCTGCCTGCGCCAGGAGGCGTCAGCGCTTGTGATATGCAGGTCGTATGAGCCGTTCCTGTATGATTCATACACGATTTTATAGCTGATCGATGAAAAGTCCGACAGCTTCAGGCTGTTCTCCCCTGCCGGGAGCTGTATTGCGCTGAAAACAGGGAGCATGAGGAGCAATATGAGTATTTTTTTCATAATATACCTTTAAAGAAAGTGGCGGTTACATCTCATTGCCCCGAAGTATATTTTCAACCATTTTTTCTGGACGCACCGGCTATAATTAACATTATCATTAAAACAAAAAAAACATTTGAAAAAAAACACCCCCGGTTTTTTATAGCATTCAGCTAAAGGAGCAAATAATGTTTCAAAGAATAGAGACTCTCAGGCACGTAAAAAAAGCAGGTATCGTAAACCTGCTGCTATGGTCAGCACTTTTTTCGATTTATCTTGTTTACGACAAGTACACCGGCACCATGGAAACCGACCTCGTCATGGTTTTCATATACCTCTTTGCATCCATACTTCTTCTGAACACGCTGTTTTTTCTGATGCTGAAATTCCTGCTGGTCCAGTTCAGGTACGGTTCTGAAGCGGCGTTTGTAATTTCAAATATCATTGTTACCGCCATATTCTTCATCAACAACCTTGCAGTATCAGTTTACGGCAAACAGCTTGGACTCGAGGGGATCGTCATGGCATGGCGCGGTTGGCGCGGCGGCGAGATGGGGGACTTCTCCTCAAGCCTCATAAAGATGCTTTTTATAGTAATAATTTATGCCGGGTTGTTCAGCATGGCATACTTCGGGCTCGACAGGATTTTTTCCAGGGAGAAAACCAGGGCACGCGTTTTCGGAACACTTGTAACAACTGCCTCTGTAATCATGTTTGTACTGCACATCAAACTCGCAGCAATGGCTGCGGTTGACTGGAAGATGAACATCATCAAGCACAAGATCCCCTGGCAGTCGGTTACGGGCTTTCCCGAGGACCAGATCAGGGTGAACGAAGACGGGAAGGCCGGCCAGGCATTCCCTGCGCTGTTCACCAGCCCCCCATTCCTGGATGAGAACGCAGAGCTTAAACAGCTGAATAAACTCAACAGCACAAAGGAGAGGATCCTTTCGTCGCACATAGCAGTCACAAACCCGATGAACATACTCTTTATCAATTGCGAAGGCCTTCGTGCCGATATGCTCAACCCCGAGAACATGCCGCACCTTTATAAATTCGCGACACAGAGGGGATTTATTCTAAAGAAGCACTACACCACCGGCAACAACACGCCGGGCAGCCTCTACGGCATGCTCACAGGCCTTGCGCCTTTCTACTTCGAGCCCCTGCGCGGAAACCAGCTCAGAAACATGACGCTTGAAGTTCTGAAAAAGGCCGGGTACAGGCAGGGTATATATTATAATTCTCCGAAACAATACGAAAACATTTACCGCGATATAATCGCAGGGACAGAGGGGGATTTTGTCCGCGCCCCGGGCACAAAATTCGATGACTACGGCCCCAGGGAGAGGATACTGGTAGACAGGTATATCTCGGATATCAAGAACTACAAGGGCGGGCCGCGCTTCGACTATTACCTGATGAACGTGACGCACTTCAACTACTACTATCCCTGGGAGTTTAAAAAATATACTCCGGACTATACAATGAACTTCACTATTATAAGCGGTCCGCAGGATAAGTTCAGGAAAGACAGGGTTGAACTGAAAAACAGGTACATGAACTCCGTGCTTTACAGTGACCATCTTATAAATGAAATACTAAAGACGCTCGAGAGCACCGGGCGACTTAAAAATACGATCGTAGTAATTTCAGGCGATCACGGAGAGGAGTTCTGGGAACACGGGAGCTTTGGGCACACATGGGGGCTCAACAATATACAGATACAGCCGGCTGCCATGATATACTATCCAGGCATAAAGAACAGCTCAATCAAATACAAATATACTTCGCACCAGGATTTCTTTCCAACGGTATTCGACCTCATAGGGATAGGCACAGACTGGCGTGAGTTCACAACGGGCAAGTCGCTTATTGACTACGACCCTGACCTGGACTATGCAGTTTCATCGCTGGGGATTCTATGCAGCTTCAAGCGCAACGGTTATGCCGTGATGGGCGACGGCTACAAGATACTCTTCAGGAACAACATGGACCTCAATGCTTCACCTTATGCAATATATGATGACTATGACCAGCCTGTAGAAAATATTGACACATACAGGGCTGTCAGGCTGCTCATGAAAGCCGCTCATTCAAAGAGGCTGAAACAGTAGACCTACCTGTAATTTGCGGCTTCAAGAAACGCATAGGTGATCGCGTCATAATCCGGCTCATAATCAATCGGGCCGATTTCAAATGTCACACTGGGGATTGCCCGGCTCTCTTCAGAAATGTAGCCGCCAAGCGACCCCGGGGTTTCATACCCGATATCGAAAGCAATGCCATACCCGCTGATCTTTGACATGTTTTTATAAAGATCCACGGGCACACCCTCTGACGGGTATATCTTTCCAAACGGCTGGTGGACCCCTATAACCAGCCATGGCCTGTAATCATAAACGGCATTCACCATCATCACGGTTTCAGGCTCAGAGGCCGGGAGTCTGCCCGGGTTATTAAAACTTTTTTTATATTTAGCTTCCCATGTGGGCGCGGGGAAATTCCTGTTAATATCAATTTTATGAGCATTGGTCCTTGTTCCCATGATGAGCCCGTCAGGATTAATGCATGGAATCAGCACTACGCGGCCCTTTAGAAGTTCAGGAAATTCATACAGGTACTCGCCGAATTTTATTACTGACATTGTCGCCGCAGGTTCATCGCCATGCAGTCCGCCTATAATAAGGATGGTCTTTCCGCCTTTACCGAATTCCCTGTAATAAACCGCATTCATATCATTGGAATAACCAAGCACCTTCCAGCCTATCGGGCTTTGTTCCATTGCCCGGTATTCCCGGATCGTTTTCTGCTGAATAACCTGGTATTTCCTGTGTCGGGCAGCATACAGCTGACATGCCGAAACAATGACAAGCAGCAGTGCGGTATACAGTTTTAGTCGTTTCATCTTTCTCATGGTTTTCGGGGAATCGTAATTTTATATACAATCAGGGTCAAGAAATAAAAACTAGCCCGGATAGTTATAATACTCTTTCATCCAGAACATCCTGTCATATATGCCTGCAGGTTATATGTTCTTTCATCTTCCTCTGCGCCCTCTGTGGCAAAATCGGGTAAAATCTATATTAAAAAATGTTCGTTCTCCATGAATATTGTACTTTCAAAAAAATACTCTGCCGTATAACTTGTAAGCGTAATCCCGGCAGATATAATGGAGGAACAATGGAATTCACATACAGCATGCCTGTTAAGGTAATATTTGGGCACGATGCCGTTGTAAAAAATGCTGCGGAGTTTAAAAGTTTAGGAAGTAAAGCGCTTATTGTAACAGGAAAAAGTTCCGCGGATAAAAACGGTTCCCTGGCAGATACAGTGAAGGCCCTTGAAAAGTGCGGCATAGCATACGCGCGGTACAATGAAGTGGAACCGAATCCCTCAGTGGAGAATGTGCGGGACGCCGCGGCAACGGCCAGGAGCTGTGGTGCTGATTTTATAATAGGTATAGGCGGCGGTTCACCTCTTGATGCAGCAAAGGCAGCGGCAATACTTGCCGCGAACGATATTGATGATGAAACACTTTTCAGCGGCCCTTACCCATCCCGGCCGCTGCCCCTTGCCGCGGTCCCCACGACGGCAGGTACAGGAAGCGAGGTAACCCCTTACTCTATCCTGACATACAGAAAAATAAACAACAAGAAGAGTATAGCTTCACCATCGATCTTCCCTGTTATAGCACTC
>Ga0116171_10000168_pt1 | contig 68220 bp, 59 predicted proteins | sample AD_JPNHW2_MetaG_FD_89798 | JGI IMG/M metagenome (GOLD analysis project Ga0116171, IMG submission 89798) | Active sludge microbial communities of municipal wastewater-treating anaerobic digesters from Japan - AD_JPNHW2_MetaG | ecosystem: Engineered > Bioreactor > Anaerobic > Digestate | place...
AATACCCCAAGGCCGGCCAATAATATTTTTTTCATTTTATTTTATCAGACCCCCGGATGCTTTCAGGGCTTCCCCCGGAACTTATACACCGGTTAATTGCGCAAATAACCCGCAGCCTAATCAGGACCGGATAACTAATTCAAACACCGGCTTTGCTAACTATTCCTTTTGTCTTGCGGTTATTTTTTATCTTCTTTATTTTTTATCGGTAAAAACCCCGCCATTTCGCCGATCACATTAACCAATTCAGTATTCGCCGGGATAACGATTTTAGCGTTATTGACTAAAGATTTTTCCACTGCCTCCAGCTTACGCAAAACCTGCGCGTTACCGGTAAAATATCTCTCCGCTGCCTCATTAACTAATTTTATCGCTTCGGCCTCGCCTTCAGCCTGAAGGATTCTGGCCTGCTTGATCCCTTCGGCTTTTTTAATTTCGGCGCGCTTCTGTCCGTCAGCGGCGGTTTCGGTGGCCGTGGCATAATCAATAGCGGAAATCTTTTCATTTTCAGCCTTCACCACTTTGTTCATCGTTTCCTGCACATCTTTAGGCGGATCGATTTCCTTTAACTCCGTCCGGACAATCTCCAAGCCCCAGCTTCCGGTTTCCTCGCAAAGCGTTTTATGCAATTCGGCATTAATTTTGCCTCTTTCACTATTACAGGATTTTAAGGTCAGTGTACCGATAATATTCCTCAAAGTCGTGCGGGCCAAATTCACGATCTGCCACTGGTAATTATTTACGCTATATTGGCAGTTCTTGACATTGGCTTCATCAGCTTTAACCTTAAAATAAACCTGCGCGTCAACCTTGGCATTCAAATTATCGTTAGTGATAATTTCCTGCGGCTCGGCGTCAACCATTTGCTCGGTGATATTGATCTGATAAAGCACCTCGATGATCGGAAATACCCAGTTAAACCCCGGGCTGGCAAAACGGTTGTATTTACCGAATCTTTCTACCAATCCTCTGTGCGTCGGACGCACGATGCGGATCCCCATAAAGAAAATTACTACCACTCCCACGACGATCATTCCAAATAATCCCATATCTACCTCCCTTTTTATGTATAAACATAACCTGCGCCATTAGCGCCGGGTATCTTAAATTATGGTTACCTTTTTATTCCCCTTTACCGCCGCTCCGATAATCCAGGATTTCAGTTTAAGCCCGGATAATTTATTCATTATTGCGCAAGCTGATTCCTTTTTAACAATGAGAACCAGGCCGATACCCATATTCAGGGTGTGATACATCTCGACATCTTCAACATTTCCCTTATACTGGATCAGTCTGAATATCTCCGGAACCTTCCAGGAACTTTTTTCAATCACCACATCGATATCTTTCGGTAAAATCCGGCTGATCTTATCGTAAAATGCTCCGCCGGTAATATGACTAATCCCGTGCACGCTTGGGCCATATTGCCGCAAAAGTTCTAATATCGGCTTAACATAAATGCGCGTCGGCTCAAGTAATTGGGCGCTCATTCTTTTTTGTTCGGCCTGGGATAAAACTTTTCGCACCAAAGAATAACCGTTAGAGTGCAGGCCGCTTGAGGCAATTCCGATTACCGCATCGGAAGGCTTGATCTGAGAACCGTTAATTATTTTATCTTTTTCCACAACTCCCACGCAGAATCCGGCAATATCATATTCTCCTTCCCGGTACATGCCCGGCATTTGCGCGGTTTCTCCGCCGATTAAAGAACATCCTGCCTGCCGGCAGCCGTCATTAATACCTTTAACGATATCCAACAACACATTTTCTTTAGCCTTAGTAAAAGCGATGTAATCTAAGAAAAATAGGGATTCAGCGCCGGTGCAAAGAATATCATTCACATTCATGGCTACCGCGTCAATCCCTACGGTATCATGTTTATTGGCCAGCTTAGCGATCATCAGTTTAGTCCCTACTCCGTCACTTGAAGAAACCAAAACCGGGTCCTTGAACTTATTTTTATTCAGCTTAAAAAAACTTCCGAAACCTCCGATATCCGTTAACACCTCAGGCCTAAAAGAACTGCGCACCACCGGCTTAATCTTAGATTTAAAGGCGCTGGCGCTTTTAATATCCACCCCGGAAGTTTTATAAGTAATCTTCTTCACGTTATCTCCTTTAGAAAAAAATTATAATTCTATTTCTTAGCCTTGGCCGGTATTTTACCGGTCCAGCAATATGTACAAAGTTTGCTCTTATCCAAACCGATCGCCTTGATCATATCATCTAACTTCTGGTATTTTAAAGTAGATGCCCCGATATCGCGGGTGATCCAATCCACCATTTTCTTGTATTCTTTAGAATTTTCATCTAAATATTTGCATAATCTTTTTGGTTCGCGGCCTTCCAGGCTTTTAATTGCCCGGCGGGCGACTAATTCGCTGGCGGAGCGGGTGGAAAAATTATATTTACAGGGAAACATCAGCGGCGGACAGGAAATGCGTAAATGGATCTCGCGGGCGCCGTGCTCCTTTAATTTCTGAATTGTAAAATTTTTAAGCTGCGTGCCGCGTACAATTGAATCATCGCAAAACACGATCCGCTTGCCCTTAATAATTTCCGGGATCGGGATCAGTTTCATCTTGGCCACCAGATCCCGGCGCGCCTGATTAGCCGGAGTATAGCTGCGGTCATAACCCGGAGTATATTTTACCAGCGGACGGCGTAAAGGAATCCCGGATTGCATGCTATATCCGATGGCATGCGCCGTACCGGAATCCGGTATCCCGGCAACCATATCGGCCTGGATATTATCGTCTTTGGCTAATTGCGCCCCGCATCTTTCCCGCGAAGTCTCCACATTGACCGCTTCATAATTAGAAGCCGGGAATCCCGTATAGACCCAGAGGAATGAACAAATTTGATTACCCGCCGCCCCCTGGCGTTTTATTTTTAAACCCTCGCGGCTAAGCAAAACCACCTCTCCCGGTTCAAGATGCTTGACTAATTTATAACCTAAATTAAGAAAAGCTGAAGATTCCGTGGAAACCCCCCAGCTGGAACCTTTTTTCCCGATAACTAAAGAAGTCAATCCCATCCGGTCGCGGCAGGCATAAATACCTTCTTTATTTAATAACAACAGCGTGCAGGATCCCTGGATCTTGGAAAAAACTTTTTCGATCCCCTCAACGATCGTCTTACCGGAAATAATAATTTTAGCCGCCATCTCGGTGAAATTGATCTTGCCTTCGGCGACTTCAGAGAATGATCTGCCTTTTTTAAATAACTGTTTGGCCAGCTTTTCTGCGTTATCAATGTAACCATCGGTAATAATCGCAAAGGGGCCGAATTTAGAGTTCATCACGATCGGCTGCTCATCCCGGGCGCTGATTACGCCGATCCCTTTATCCCCCTGCATCTTTAAATAATCTTCATGGAACTTGGCTTTGAACTGGCTGCCTTTAATATCATGGATCTTACGCGTAAGTTCCTGGCCATAGACGGCAAGCCCGGCAAACTGCGTGCCTAAATGTGAATGATAATCCGTACCGTAGTATAGATCTTCATTACAAGACTTTTTAGCCACTACTCCGAACAATCCGCTCATTTATATACCCCCTCATGTACGAACAAGACACCGGCCCCATATTAATTAACCCGGATGTCAGAAGTTCTTTTTAATAAAATTAACTCCGTTTTTAAAAATCTGGAAACCATCTGCTTCTTTAGAGCGCCCCTCTTTACGCGGATGCTGCGCTGCATAAATATGCCGTTCCGGATGGGGCATTAGCCCGAAAACCCTGCCTGTTTCATCGCAGATGCCCGCGATGCTTTCCATCGAACCATTAGGATTATCGGGATAGCCGGAAAGATTTCCCGCGCTATCAGAATACTGAAAAACAATTTGTTTATTTTGTTTTAACCGGTTTAATATCCGCTTATCGGCCGCCACAAATTTTCCTTCTCCGTGAGCTACCGGAAGATAAATTATTTTTTTTAGGCCCCTGGTCCAAACGCAATTGCCGGCAGGTTTTAAATATACCCAGCGGGATTCAAACTTTGCCGAATCATTAAGGATCAGGCTGACCTCTTGCTTTAACTCTTGGTTTGAGCCGCCAAAACCCGGCAACAAACCGCTTTTTACCAGGATCTGGAAACCATTACAAATCCCGATGATTAATTTACCGTCAGCGATAAATTTACGTAAGCTGTCCACCAGTTTGAAACGCAATTCATTAGCAAAGATCTTTCCGGAAGCCACATCATCCCCGTGGCTAAAACCCCCGGGCAAAGCCAGAATATGGAAATCATCAAGGCTCCTGGCCAGACTTACCAGACTGTTAATATGCAACAGCTCAGGCTGGGCTCCGGCCATTTTAAATGCCGCGGCAGTTTCCTGGTCACAATTAGTTCCGGCGCTTCTTAAAACGCAAACTTTAGGATTTCGCATAAAATTTCTTAATTGCCTCAGCGACTTGGCGAGGCTCATCCACTAAAATAAAAATATCCATATCCTGCCGGCTGATATTGCCGCAAGCATAGAGGGTTTTTTTCATCCATTCCAGCAGCGGCTTCCAATATTGGCTGTTAAAAAGAATTACCGGAAATTTGGAAATTCTTTGCGTCTGGATCAGCGTGATCGCCTCAAAAAATTCATCCAGCGTGCCGAATCCTCCGGGTAAAATTACAAAAGCTTTGGCGTACTTTACAAACATCACTTTGCGCACAAAAAAGTAGCGAAAACCTAAAACCGTATCCACGTATTGATTAGGTTTTTGCTCGCAGGGCAAATGAATATTTAAACCGATAGATTGTCCCTGCGCCCGCCGGGCCCCTTTATTGGAAGCCTCCATCAGCCCCGGCCCGCTTCCGGTAATGATCGCGTATCCGGATTTAGCAATATAATAAGCTATCTCTTCGGCCTGTTTGTAAAATTTGGTATCCCGTTTAGTCCGGGCTGAGCCGAAAATGGAAACCGCCCGGCCGACTTTGGAAAGCACTTCAAAGCCGTCTACAAACTCCGACATGATCCTGAATATCCGCCAGGTATCTTCCTGAGTGAAATCATCTTTTTCAAACATATCATTAACTAAAGATTTATGTTTTACCATCTTAAGGGAGCCCTCCAAGCTTCTTTTAATTTAAAAATATCCGAGGAGACGCAAAGATTGCCGTCTAAACCATAAATAGTAAAATCAATCCTATCCGTTAAACATCCGATTAAACCAAATGGGCAGCCTTTTAATTGTTTTTGAAATTCTTTTTGCTTTGACCTTTCCACCTCCACCACAAAACGTGAATTTGATTCCGAGAATAAAAGAATCTCATTGCTTATCCCGTAAGGGGCCACATGCGCAGCCTCAATGAGAAATACCTCCATGCCTAAACCGCCGGAGAAGGCCATCTCCGCTAAAGCTACCGCTAAGCCTCCCTCTGAACAATCGTGTATGGATTTAACTAAACCTTTTGCCGATGCTTTACTCAAAGCGTCGAATGTGCGGCGGGATTCTTGAAAATAAACTTTAGGCACCTGATTTCCTATAGACTTATATAAATCATAATAGTGGCTGCCGCCTAATTCATCGCGGGTATTTCCCAAAACGTAAATTAAATTCCCCGCGCTTTTTGCATACATGGATACAGATTTATTTACATCCTCCATCACACCGATCGCCGAAATAAGCAATGTCCCGGGGATGGGAGTCGATTTGCCCCGTACGCTAAATTCATTATAGAAACTATCTTTACCCGAAATAAAAGGCACCCCGTAAGCTTTAGCCGTATCGTAACAACCGTAAGCCGCCCGCACTAATCCGCCTAAACGATCCGGCTTATCCGGGTTGCCCCAGCAAAAATTATCCAGGATCGCTACTTCTTTTAAAGATCCGCCCACGCTGATAATCTGGCGTAAAGCTTCGTCAATACAACCAGCCGCCATCCAATAAGGATCGATGAATCCAAAACGGAAATTTATGCCATTAGAAATAATGATCCCTTTATTGGAATCAAACAACGGCTTGGTCAGGCTGGCATCAGAAGGTCCGTCATTTTTGATCCCCACCAAGGGTTTAATTACCGAACCGCCCTGCACCTCATGGTCGTATTGCCGGATCACCCATTCTTTAGAACAGATATCATAATGGCCTAATAATTTTAAGAGATCAGAGGTAAAATTCTTTTTCCGCGGGATCTTTGGCTCCCGGTGGCGCGCTTGGATATATTCTGCCTTTTTGGCAATCTGCGGTATACCATCATGCATGAACTGCATATCCAGATCGCAAACTAAATTATCTTGATAATAAAGCTCCAGCCTCCGGGAGCCGGTAAATTCGCCGATTACCGTAGCCTGCACATTTTCATTGGCAAAAACGCTGATCAATTTATCAATGTTCTTCGGGGGAACCGACAGAACCATTCTTTCCTGCGATTCCGAAATCCAGATTTCCATATAACTTAAACCTGAATATTTTAGAGGTACCCGGTCCAGATAGACTCTGGCGCCAAGCTCCTGAGCCATCTCGCCAATAGCGCTGGATAAACCGCCGGCGCCGCAATCCGTAACGGCGCTGTATAAATTCAAATCGCGCGCCTGTAAAAGCGTATCTAAAACTTTTTTCTCCTGGATAGGATTGCCAATCTGCACGGCGCCGCTAGAGACGGTTTCAGATTCATGCGTCAGTTCGCCGCTGGAAAAAGTCGCCCCGTGAATACCATCGCGGCCGGTTGCTCCGCCTACTACTACCGCTAAATCTCCGGGATTAGTTTGCTTAAAAGATTTATCTTTCGGCATAATGCCCACGGTACCGCAATAAACCAGAGGATTGCCGGCGAAATTTTCATGGAATAATATCGCGCCATTTACCGTGGGAATCCCCATTTTATTACCATAGTCACGTACTCCGCTGACGACACCCTTCATTACCCGCTTAGGATGCAGAGCGCCGGTAGGAACTTTATTAAATGCCATATCCGGAGGAGCAAAACAAAAAATATCGCTGTTTAAGATCGGTTTAGCGCCCAAGCCGGTGCCCATCGCATCGCGGATCACTCCGCCGATACCGGTATTGGCCCCGCCAAACGGCTCTAAAGCTGAAGGGTGATTATGTGTTTCCACCTTAAAACAAATATTATTCTTCTGGTCGAACCTGATCACCCCGGAATTATCTTTAAATACCGAAACACACCAGCTTTTATCTAATTCCCGGGTCACCTTCATGATCGTAGATTTAAGTAAATTCTTAATGGCAATGTTACCCAGAGCAGGCGTAGCTTTACTTTCTTTATAAGTAATATTGCCGCGGAAGGTTTTATGATAACAATGTTCAGACCAGGTTTGAGCAATCGTCTCCAACTCACAATCCGTAGGATTGCGCTTAAGCTTGCGGAAATATCCCCGGATCTGGCGCATTTCATTCAGGTTCAGGAAGAGTTGGCCTTTTTTACTTATTTCCATAAGCCGCTTATCACCGGCCCGGAGCAGATCCACCGTGACTAAAGCAAAGTTGTACCCGGGTAGATGTTTGATATCGCCGTCTAAAGTATGGGGATTTACTACATGCTGGATAAGTTTATTATACAGAAGTTTTTCTGAAATAGTTTTAAGCTGAGCGGAGGAAAGCTTGCCGGAAATAATATATTTTTTAGCCGTCCTGACGGCATCCGGCGCCGGAATCCCTAAATCCTGGATGCCTTTTAAAACACTGGCCTCCACCGGATCCATCACTCCCGGATTATAAGCTACTTCGACGATATATTGATTGGGTTTTGCGCGGTATTTTGAATCTTCAGATAGGATTTTGTAATCCTGCGCTACTTTGTCGGTTAAAAGCTCCTGGCAGATGCTGGTAACCTGGCCTTCCGCAAGATCTCCTTCCAGGATATAGACCTGGATAAACTTTACTTCTTTAACGCTGTTAATACCCAGATCCGCGATATCTCTGCTTACACCCTGGCCCACCGCATCAAAAATACCAGGCTTATCGACAACTTCTATTTTGTACTGCATATCTATGAGGTTTTTTAAAGGCAGGGTTATTATAAACCGACCTTATGAAAAATCTTGTCAACGTTACGTAAATAATAATCTAAATCCATGATCTTATCTAATTCGCCGGCGGTCAGATATTTAGCCGCTTGGGGGACCGCTAAAAGATTATCCTTAAAATTACCGGGGCCTTTCCAGGTTTGCATGGCCGCCTTCTGCACCAAATCATAGGCGGCAGGCCGGGCCAAGCCCTTATTCATCAGGGCAATTAAAACCCGCTGCGAAAAGATCAGGCCGCGCGTACGCGCCAGATTAGCCAGCATATTATCCGGATAAACCTTCATTCCCAGAACAACCTGGATAAACTTATTCAGCATATAATCCAAGGCCAGGGTAGAATCCGGAAAAATAACCCGTTCCACGCTAGAGTGGCTGATATCCCGCTCATGCCAGAGCGCTACATTTTCCAAAGCTACCTGAGCATTACCGCGCAAAAGACGCGCTAAACCGCAGATCCGTTCGCAGATTACCGGATTGCGTTTATGCGGCATGGCGCTGGACCCCTTTTGACCGCGGCCAAACGGTTCTTCAGCTTCTAAAACTTCTGTCTTCTGCAAATGCCTGATTTCAGTAGCAAACTTTTCTAAAGATGCCCCGATCACCGCCAGGGTTACCATATATTGTGCGTATACATCTCTTTGTATGACTTGGGTGGCGATATTCACCGGCCTCAACCCGAGCTTTTTACAAACATAAGCTTCCACATAAGGCTCGATATTAGAATAGGTGCCTACAGCGCCGGAAAGTTTACCGCAGCAAACTTCTTCCCTGGCTTGTTTAAGCCGGGCTAAATTACGCTTAGTCTCATCATACCAAAGCGCAAGTTTCAACCCAAAGGTAGTCGGTTCAGCGTGTACTCCGTGCGTGCGGCCGATACAAGCCATATCTTTATAAAGACGGGATTTTTTGGCGATTACCTTAAGTAAATTTTCCACATCATCGATCAGAATTTCAGATGCGTTCTTTAACTGCACCCCTAGTGTAGTATCTAAAATATCGGAAGAGGTCAGGCCCATATGTAAATATTGAGCGTCTTTGCCTATATATTGGGCTACATTAGAAACAAAAGCCACAACATCATGTTGTGTCTTCTCTTCGATCTTCTGAATCTGAACCAAATTAAATTTAGCTTTTTGTTTGATCCGTTTTACGGCTTGGGTAGGGACGATCTTTTTGGTAGCGTAGGCCTCTAAAGCCAAAATTTCGATGGCCAGCATGGTCTGGAATTTAAACTCCTCCTGCCAGATACTTTTCATTTTAGCAAGGCTATAACGTTCGATCATGTAGGCTCCTAGCCCGTAAGGGCACACCCGCGCAATACCATTAAGCGCGGGGTGTTTTATCTTTTGGAAGATTAATTATAGCAAAAAAACGCTGTTTAGCAAAGAAAAATTAAGGGGACTTTCCCCTTAATTTAAAGGCAAACGTCCCCTTTTTATAATTCCGGTTCTTTCTCTCTAAAGAGAAAGTTCGGCCTTATCGAATAATTCTATGGAATCAAAATCCCTGTCTTGCAAAACCTTAGTTACCGTAAAACTATCCAAAACTTTAATTACTTTTAAATCGGCAATCTTTTCATTTTCACGCATTACCGCCAGGATCTGCCCGGCCACTATGCCATCGGCGCTAACCAAGTCTACCAGTATCTCTTTGTTCGCCTGGTCTTTTTCGATGACTGAGCCGACCACTACTTTTTTATCGGCACTATAAACATTAGCCGGCTTAGAGGTGGTTGTTGTTTTTAACCCCGGCTCTTGCGGCTTAACTATCTCCACCTCGATCTTATCCTCAACCTCAGGATTATCTTCTACGATCACGGTAAGATTTTTAGGCGCCTGCGCGCTGATCATCCTGCTTGTTTCGGCTTCCTTTTCCAGAGCAGCGATCTTCTCTTTTAACTGCTCTTCGGTCTGATTTTTATCCTTTTTAAGCAGGATCAATTCCTTTTTTAGTTTTATCTCCGCTTCCCTTTTTTCATCCTTGAGTATATCCAGCTGTTTATTGCATTCCGTAGCCAAATCTTCTTTAGCCTTAATCACCGAAGCCACTTTCGATTCCGCCTCTTCCCTGGCCCTGTCTAAAAGATCAATTTGATCTTTATAAGCCGGGGCTTCTTTAGTCAAAACCGCGATCTTATCCTTAAGCTCTTTGATCAAAGCTTCTTTTTCGGTATTGTTGGCTAGCTCATTTCTCAATAGCGCTTCCACTCCGGCCTTAGATTCATCGGAGGCCCGCAGAGAAGCATTCAAAGCCTCAATTTTATTACGCAGCTCGCCCTGCAGCTCCTCATTCTTATCGTTAAGCGCGCTGATCCGGGTATTCAAAGAAGCGACCTGCTCATCAAAACCTGCCTGCAGCGACGAAGCTTCATCTTTTAAAGCTTTTATTTTATCTTCGGCTGCTTGTTTGCTTTTATTTAAAGCATCGATCTCCGATCTAAAGTTGGCTTCCCCGATGGTTAAAGTCGAGATTTTGGCGCTTAATTTTTCTTCGGCCTCTTTATTCTTCAGGCTGGCTTCGCCCAGCTGAGCCTTTAATTTATCTTCCGATTCAAGTTTAGCTTTATTTAAAACGCCGATCTGTTTATTAAAAAATTCGATCAAGTTATTCCGCTCGACTTCCGTTTCGCGCTTAGCGTCTTCCAAAGCCATAATTTGTTTTTTTAATGAAACTTTTTCCTCCCCTAAACTGGCTAGATCTGCATTTAATTTATTTTCAGTATCCAGCCTGGCTTTCTCTAAAGCAGCCAGCTGTTCTTTTAAGGCTGCTCTGGCGTTTTCTGAAAGGGTAAGCCGGGCTTCGGTCTCTTGTTTAATTTTAGTAATCGCGGCCAACTGGTCATTTAATCCGGCCTCTTTCTCTTTTAAATCTTTTTCAGTTTGAAAAAGTTCGCCTTTTAAAGAATATTTTTCCTTTTCCAGCAGGCCGATCTTTGATCCGGCATCCTGCTTAAACCTGGCCGCCTCTGCCATTTGATCGCTTAATCTTGCTTCAATATCTTTTAAGTTATTTTCGGTTTGCGAGAGCTGCTCTTTTAAAGAAGCCTTTTCCGCCTCCAGCTCTGCCAAATCGGCATTTAAAGCCTTTTCGGAATCAACTTTGGATTTCAATAGATCCGCCAGCTGCTTATTTAAAGAAATTTTTTCTTTTTCCAGCAGACTAAGTTTATTTTCCGTCTCCTGCTTGGCTTTAGTCAAAGCGGCCAGCTGGTCATTAAGTTTGCTTTCGGTTTTTCTTAATTTATCCTCAGCCTGCAAAAGCTGGTCTTTTAACGAAGCGTCTTCTTTTTCTAAAATATCCAGGCTGGCTTTTAATTTATTTTCGGATTCGATCTTGGCTTTTCCTAAAGCCGAAAGCTGTTTGCCTAAAGAGGATCTTTTTTCTCTTAAACCGGCTAATTCAGTCCGCAGCTTGTTTTCCGAATCGATCCGGGTTTTATCTAAAACGCTCAGCTGCTCTTTTAAAGATGTGATTTCTTTTTCCTGCAGATCAAGTTTGGCTTCCTGACGGAGGATTTTGGTATCGGACTCCTGCTTGGCTTTGGTTAATAACGCGACCTGATCTGTCAATTCTGCTTCGGTGTCTTTTAAGTTATTTTCCGCCGCAGCCAGCTGTTCCTTTAAAGAAACCAGGTTTTTATCGGAAGTAGTGATCTGATTGTTTAATTTTAACTCGGTATATTTTAAATCATTCTCAGCCTGCAGGAGCCGGTCTTTTAATAAAGACCTTTCTTTCTCCAATAGACTAAGTGCTTTTTCAGTTTCTTGTTTGGATTTAGTCAAAGCGCCAAGTTGATCATTGAGCTTGGCCTGCGCCAGGCTGAGATCATCCTTGGCTTTAGTGGCTTGCAGAAATTTGTCTTTGAGGTCAGATTTATCTTTTTGTAACTGGTTGAGCGCTTTTTCAGTCTCCCGCTGGGATTTAGCTAAAGTAAAAAGCTGATCGTTAAGTTCTCCTTCAGTCTTATTTAAATTCTCCCGGGACTGCAGCAGCTGATCTTTAAGCGAGGATCTTTCTTTTTCAGAAAGCGCAAATTTAGCTTCGGCATCCTGCTTGGACCTGGCTAAAATAGCCAGTTTATTATTTAACTTCGCTTCTGATTTACTTAGATCATCGCGGGCGGCTAAGAGTTGCTCTCTTAGGGATGATCTTTCTTTTTCCAGCAGGCCGATGACCGCCTCTGCTTCAGCGTATAAGAAACCTGCCTCATCGCTGGCATATAACAGGCTGCCGGCCGAAGGCAACTTCAGGCTGACCGTGGAAACATTAAAACACAAACCGAAAAAACCAGCTGCAATAATCGTAACTAGACTTTTGCGGTAATTTATTTTGAAAAACTTATCGGGCATAAGCCTAACTCCTTGTTTTCCAAACTGTTTTAAAAATGCTGCATCCGCCGGCATCGGCAAAAGCAGATTTTCTAAAGCCTTCCACTTAAATAATTATAATAGCAATGCTCTCTTTTATCAAGAATATTCTTGCGAGTTTAAAAAATAACGGTTTAGCTGTTTTTCCCCCTAAAGCCAATACGCTCAACAGGAAAAAGAAAAACTCTTATTGCAATCCGGATATTTTATCTTATAATTAGTGAATACAACGAAAGGAATAATCATGCTAAAATTATTACGCAACAGAAAAACTCAAAAGAAAATTTGGATCGGGCTAGCGATCATTATTATTCCGGCATTTGCTTTCTGGGGTTTTGGCGGAAGCGGCCGTGATGGGGAGGAATCCGCGGTAGCCGGTAAAATTTTCGGCAAAACTGTCTCAAGTTTAGAATTCCGGGAGGCGCAAACCGCTGTCAAGACCCTGGCGCTGATGCAATTCGGAGATAAACTGCCGGAGATCGAAAAATATTTAAATTTTGAAGGCCAGGCCTGGGAAAGATTGATCCTATTGCACGAAGCAAAAAGGCGCAGGATCTCGGTCAACGATAAGGAAGTGATCGAAACAATTCAGAGCGCCCCGTATTTCCAGGATCAAGACGGCTTTAGCAATAAAATTTACCAGGAAATCCTGCGCTATAACTTACGCCTGCAGCCCCGGGCCTTTGAAGAACAAACCCGCCAGAACTTAATCCTGGCTAAACTTTATAAACAAATCACTCAGAACTTAAAGCTAAATGATGACCAGATCCGTCAGGAGTATTTAAAAGCTAACCAGGAATTGAATATTGATTATATCGCCAGCCGGTTCGAAGATTTCAGCAAAACCATAAACCCCAGCCAACCGGAGATCGATAAATACTTTGACCAGAATAAAGCCATGTTTAAGGAACCGCCGACGCAGGATCAGCCCGCGCGTACCCCGCAGCTGGCCGAAATAAAAGATAAGGTCCGCGATACCCTGATTAGCGAAACCGCCAAAGAAATGGCAAAAAACAAAATAAATGAATGCGCTAAAAAACTAAAACAGGCCGGATTCAATCAAGCCGCCGCTTCAAGCGGTTTAAAGAGCACTGCTACAGATTTCTTTAAATCCACCGGCACCATTGAAAATTTAGGCCCCGCCCGGATCTTCTGGGAGGCCGCTTTTAATCTAAAAGACAACCAGCCCTCCGGTGTAATCTCTAACGACCAGGGCTACTACATCGTTAAACTCAAATCCATCAAACCGGTTGATGAAAATATCTTCCTCAAAGATAAGGATGCTTTCGCCCAAAGGTTATTATCCGCTAAGCAAAATGAACTTTTCTCCGATTTTTTCGATCAGCTAAAGAAAAGGGCACAATAAAAATTTATTGTGCCCTTTAATATATTGATTGCTGCCTTAAAAAATTATTTAACTGATTTTAATCGAACTTACCGGACAAGAATCCGCCACTTCCTGTAAATTACAAGATCCGCAAACCTGTGATTTAACGTGAGCGACTCCATCACCCTGCACCTCAAAAACATCCGGGCATGACTGTTCGCATAAACCGCAACCTACGCATGTAGAAGCATCAACTGTTACCTTGGCCATATTACTCTCCTTGTCTACGTGTTTCTGTTGATATACAATACCGGCGCCATATCAATTGGCGCCGGGTTTGGCATCTGTCTTATTATCTTTCTAAAAGATTCTCGAACATTTCTTCGTGATCTACTTCTTCACTCAATATATGGCTGACTAATTGGTAAGTAACCGTATCTTTACCAAATGTCTTTTTAGCCAGTTTGCTGTAAACTTCGATTGCTCCGGCTTCGGCTTCAGCTACGATACGGATAATCCGGTTAATATCTGCGGTATTTTTAGGAGGCATTAAATAAGGAGAATTTGCCCCTTTTTCTAGATCCATCGGGTTAGCTACCGGGACATCCCCTAACTTGGTGATTAAGTCCGCTAATTCCGTGGCATGTTCCAATTCATCTTTGGCTAATTTTTCCAGCATCTCTTTGGTGTCTTCATAAGCCCTTCCGGAAACGGTTTGAGCCATATACCAATAAAGATAGAAAGCCAACCATTCGTCACAATACGCTTTATTTAAATCCTTAACCAAATCTTTTAAACTTAAATCAGCTATTGCCCTTGCTTGTTTCCCCATGCTTAACCTCCTTGTTTACCTAAACAACACCAACGTAATACCTCTTAAGCGTTGGGTGTCTTGTTTACCTAAACAACACCAACGTAATACCTCTTAAGCGTTGGGTGTCTTGTTTACCTAAACAACACCGGCGCAGGCGCTACCCAGCGCACGCCGACGCAATTTCAATTAGCATCGGGCGACATTTCCATAACGCCAGATACAATTAACGCGTAATGCCTTAAGCCTCTGCCTTCAAATTATACTTCTTTATATTATTATCCGCAATTTCCTGAATTTTTTTGATCTCTTCAGGATTATTGAGGAGATGCTTAAATCTACCTTGGGATTTTAAATATTCCTGGACCGGTTTGGGAACAATTTGTTTACGATTAGCTAAAATACCGTTCTCATATTCAAATAAAGGATAGAGTCCGGTGTCTACTGCTAATTTCGCTACCGTCAGCATTTGGTTGGTTTCATGGCGCCAGCCTAAAGGACAAGGCACATGCACCTGAATATATTTAGGGCCTTTGATTGAAATAGCTTTTTTTACTTTACGTGATAAATCCTGCGGAAATCCTGCGGAAGCGGTAGCCACATAAGGAATCCCGTGCGCGTTACAGATCTCCGGGACCGCTTTTTTAGGACGGACATTTCCGGAAGAACGCGCACCCGATGGGCTGGTCGTAGTATTGGTATCAAACGGGGTAAGCCCGCTGCGCTGTACTCCGGTATTCATATAAGCTTCATTATCATAACAAACATATAAAATATCGTGGCCGCGTTCAAGCATCCCGCTTAAAGCCTGTAAACCGATATCCCCGCTTGAACCGTCTCCACCCTGACAAATAACATTAGTCACATCTTTTTTACCTAAATAGATAAGCGCGGCTTCGATACCTGAAGCAACTGCCGCGGAATTTTCAAACAAAGAATGAATCCAGGGCACCCCCCAGGCGGTTTCCGGATATTTAGTAGTAAAAACTTCCAGGCAGCCGGTATTGTTAGCGACAATCGTATTGCTGCCTGCGGCTTCAATCACTAAACGCGCAGCAATTGCCTGGCCGCAGCCGGCGCAAGCGGTATGTCCGGATTTAAATAAAGGACTATTTTCCATATTCTTCCTTAAGTAACTCTGGCTTTAAATCGATAAAATCAGAATTAACTTCCTTAGCAGTCAACCTTCTTAATACCTCATATACTGATTCTAAAGTAATATCTCTTCCGCCCAGACCGCCGACGAAACTGCTGATCACTTTAGGGCCCTTCTTTTTGCCGTAAAATGCCGCTTTAATCTCTACGGCGATCGGAGCATAAGCCCCTAAAGAAACGGACTTGTCTAAAACCGCCACTCTGGGAACATCTTTTAATGCTTCATATACTCTGGCGTAAGGAAAGGGACGGAAACTAATAATACGCAGGAGCCCGACTTTTTTACCTTTGGCGCGCTGCTCATCAATCACTTCCTTGATCGTGCCGCAAACTGACCCCATCGCCACAATTACTTTATCGGCGTCCTTAGTCTGATATTCCTCGACTAATAAATCTTTATAATCGCGGCCAAAAACCGATTTGAACTCACCGCTGATCTCAGATAAATAATCTATTGATTCTTTCATGGTTTCCTGAATAGCAAACCGGGCTTCCATATAATAATCCGGATCAGCTAAAAGCCCCATGGAAATAGGCTCAGCCGTATCTAATTTATATAAAGGATTATATTTAGGTAAGAATTTATTTACTTTGTCTTGCTCCGGGACATCCACTGTTTCCATGCCGTGAGTCAGGATGAAACCGTCCATACAAACCATCACCGGCAGCATCACGCGTTTATCTTCCGCTAAACGATAAGCGATCAAATGGAAATCTACAGCTTCCTGATTATCTTCGGCGTAAATTTGGATCCAGCCGGCATCCCGCAAAGAAATAGAATCCTGCTGATCATTCCAGATATTTATCGGAGCACTGATGGCGCGGTTAGCGCAGGTCATCACGACCGGCAGGCGCATCCCGGCAATATTGAAAACTACTTCCTGCATGTAGAATAGCCCTTGTGAGCTAGTCGCGGTATAAACCCGTACCCCGGCGGCGGAACCGCCTAAAACTACGCTGGCTGCGGAATGCTCGCTTTCCACATTAACAACCTGGGCGGAAAGCTCGCCATTAGATACCATCTGAGCCAAATCCTCAACGATATGTGTCTGCGGTGTAATAGGATAAGCTGAAATTACACCCGGCTGACAAGCTTTAATAATTTCGGCAATGGCGTGACTTCCTTCAACAAATTCTTTCACTTTTCCTCACTCCTGCCATCTTCAGGCACCATAGTAATATCTTTTTTCGGGCAGATCTCCGCGCAAAGCCCGCAACCCTTGCAGAAATTAAAATCTACCGCAAAAGTATTCTTTTCTTTTCCGCTCACACAACCTTCCGGACAGATCAATACGCACATCCGGCAGGCGATACAATTCTTATGCAGATAATTCGGCCGGCCTTGAGTTCTCCAGCTGCCGGTTTTATCACCCTTGCTATCTTTAGGTTTTACATTCAACGGTCCGAACATTTTATCCCTTTATTTTATTCTTTACGAATTCGAAACCTTCCTTGACAGCCTGAATATTGCCTTCCTGGGCTTTGCCGCTAAAACGATTTTTTACGACCGCGATAAGATTATCCAGCTGCAATTCCCCGGTAGCCGCGGCAAACGCACCGATCAAGGTAGTATTTCCCAGCGGACGCCCGATATTCCTTAAAGCAATTTCATTGGCGGGAACCACAAAAATCTTTTGTTTAGCCTTTAATTTCGGCAGCTCCAAGTCATCCTTACCGTTAATTAAAGCTACTCCGTCCTCTTTTAGCCCGGAAAAACAGTTAAATCCGCGTAAAAGCGTAGGATCAACAATAATTACATAATCCGGCTCATAAATCTGGCTGCGTAAACGCACAGGATCGCTGTCTACACGCACATAAGCATTCATGGGCGCACCCATTCTGGCTGCCCCGAAGTTGGGGAAGGCATACGGGTACTTTCCTTCGTTAAAATAGCTAAACCCTAGTAATGCTGCGGTAGTGATTGCCCCTTGGCCTGCGCGGGCATGAATTCTAATTTCTTTCATAATACTCCTAAAAAGTAATTTCCAAAGTTTTTTAATTATATAGCTTAAGCTTTAATTTGTCAACCGATTTATTTTTTGGTTATTTTAGCGCAGAAAATAAACGAGCTTCCCTCTCCCTTTGAAGGAAAACTCCCTCTTCCGATTAATTAGAAGTTTTGGCGGATAAATTGACTGGTTTGACTAAGCAGCTCCAAAATCCCACCTGCCTTCTGGGCATCCAGGGTGCCTAAACCGCAGGCCGGGCTGATCAGGAGCCTTTCCAATAGAAGCTGGCGGTCAATTCCCTTTTTAATCAATATCTCTAAACCGGTTTTGATCTTTTGCGCCAGCAACCGGGGATTCAAATCAAGATTAAATTCCTGAGTAGGAACGATTCCCCAACAAATAATCCCGCCCTTGTTTAAAAAAGTTTTAAGGTTATTTGCGTAAAGCACGAACCTTTCCTGAAAGTTAAAAGCGTCAAAATTTATAATATCAATACCGGAAGTTTCAGTAAGCATTGACCAATCCGTATTACCGCAACAGTGGATGCCGATCAGGCAACCCTGCTTTTTTAAAGTATCCGCCAGCTCTGAATAAACCTCGATCACATCATCACGATTAACCGGCGTATAAGCCGAGCCTACTCCGGTCAAATACGGTTCGTCGAAAAACATGATCATTTTTTTGCCGAATTTCTTAAAATACTCCAGCTGCCAGAGCGCTTTCATGCTTAAGCCTTTAACCATGGCCTGCATAAACACCGCATCATGTAAAACAGCTTTGCCCTCGGCATCGGTTATCCCGGAGCAGAAAGTAAAAGGGCCGGTAACTTGGCATTTAATGAACTCTACCCCGGATAAATCCGGTTTACCGCTGAGCTGTTCATAAAAAACATGCAGCCCCAAGGCATAATCCGGGCTGATCTTAAAATAATCCAGATCCTGGTTGATGAACCGGTCATAAAATAATTCCAGCTCTTTTTCTTTATCCCCGGCAATAACTTCTAAACCGTTGCCGTTAATCTTAAGCCCGGGCAGGTTTTCAGAAAACTGCGCCAGCATCCCTTCGCGGGGATTGCGTTTAGGCAGCTGCGGCCAAAAAGGTATGGCCGGAACATAGCGCAAGATTAAGTCTACTGCAGCTTGGGGATCAGTTACCGGAAGGCTGCCAATACCGGTAGCCAGTCCTTTTAAATTCATCATACCTGCTCTCTCCGCAGCGTGCCGCTGGGATGCATCTGGACGGTTTCTTCGACTTCAACTTTTAAAACCACAAATTGTTTAGAGACGCCCACCTCATAAGCTTTGTGCGCCTGGCCTTTAATTACTCCGTCAATAATCCGGGTAGTGGATAAGTCCACTTCTTTGCGCTGTAATTCATCGAGTGCTAATTGATATTCCGGGCCGCTTTCAATAATTTGCACCCTGCCGTTTATCTGATATCCCATTAAAGTGTTGGTGTCGAAAAATGAGATCGAAACACGCGGATTAACCGTAACATTACGGAAGGTCCTGCCGATAATATAATCCACCAAATAAATATGTTTGGCTTCTACCCTGAGCAAAAATTTGGAAGCGGCATTCGGCCGGCCCTCCAGATCGCAGGAAGCAACACTGACAAATTCTTTAGCCTCAAGTAAGGCTTTAATATTTTTGTTGATCATGTTTTTCCTTTGAACCCTTCAATTACGCTATCGGCTAAAACGTTGGAAAAAGCCGACTTAAAATCATAGACCGCATTAAAATCAAGCAGGGAATCTTCTTTAGTTTTAGATAAAAGTTTTTTTTCGATCATATTAAAAACAATATTGCCGAAATCCTGGGTCTGGCTTATTCCCCAGTAAGATAAAACGCTGCCCGATAAAGCCCCGTATTGATCAATCGCGTAATCCCGCAGTCCGGCGGCTAACTCCGCGCCGCTGACATGGGCGGTTTTTTTGAGTTTTTTCTGCGTAAAGCTTAACCCCGCCAGCACAAATTCATAAGCATCCGGCTTATAGCGTTTATCCTTGCGGCAGATCCCTTCCACTAAATCGTAAAATTCACTCATTGATTTTAACCTCTACCTGAATAAAAGATCCTTATAGTTTGCCGGTAAGTTGTGAGTTTGTGAAATTTCTTTTCCGGTTTTATCCAAAAAGACAAATGTCGGTACCCCGATTAAATTATATTTATCAGCCAGCGCTCCGGAACTGTCTAAAAGCATCTGAAAATTAAGCGTGTAACCTTTAAAAAATCTTTGGACTTTATATTTTGGCTCACTCACATTAACTCCCAGGATCAGGATCCCTTCCCGGGAAATCTTGGCCTGCTGCAGGTTTAGTTTATTTAGCTCCTGCCGGCAATAAGGGCACCACGTCGTCCAAAAGAAAAGAATTACCGGCTTACCTTTATAGTTTGAAAGATTAACGGGTTTACCGGCTAAATCATTTAAGATCATATCAGCGGCTGGGGCAGCTTTGCCGAAACCTAAAACTAAAAAAATCGTGATGATTAATACCGGTAATTTGAATTTTATAAAGTTGATCATCAAAACCTCCGGATGGCGGCAATCATAAAATACAAGCCGGCTAAAACAATAATCCCGGCGCAAACTTTTTTAACCACTACCATCCACCGGCCGCTCTTAGGCAATCCTGCTATTTTAGACCCAAAAGTACCAACCAGGATAAAAATTAACCCCATCCCATAGGAAAAACTGAGTAATAAAAACCCTCCGTAAAATACGTTATTTTTCGTCGATAAATACGCCAAGATCGATCCTAATACCGGCGTAAGACAAGGCGTGATCATTAAACCGGAAACGATCCCCAGTAGTAACGCCGCCATAAAATTTATCTTTTGATAAACCGGGAGTTTCAAGTTAAAACGGAAATTAAAATGTAAAAAATCAAACATCCAAAGACCAAAAATAAATATAACTATTCCGGAGATAAGGTTAACGACGGGATTTAAGCTGATCTTCCCGAACATGGTGCCGGTCAAAACCGCCAGGATCCCCAGAAAAGAATAGGTGATCGCCATGCCGGTGACATAAATAAAACTTAAGAACAAGGCCTTCGGTTTAGAGCCCTGCGCGTTACCAACAATGTATCCGGCACTAATCGGGATCAAAGGATAAACACAAGGAGTCAGGCTGGTTAAGAACCCGGCGAAAAAAGCGATCAAAAAATCAAAAGGGCTACCGGAGAGCTGCATCGATCCACCTCAAGTAGGGCTTATCTCCGGCGATTATCGGAAGAGCGATAATTTCCGGAACTTCGTAAGTATGCAAAGACCGGACTAATTTAATAATCCGGGCCAGCTTATCTTTTCTCGATTTAATCAATAGCAGCACCTCTTGGGCTTGATCTAATTTAGCTTTCCAAAGAAACAAAGAATTTACTTTATCGATAATATTAACACAGGCGGCTAATTTAGCCTTGATCAAACCGATAGAAATCCTGCGGGCTTCTTTTTTATTCTTAGCCGTAACTAAAACAACCACATACATAATTTCAGCCATCCTTAAACTTAAAATAAATATATCCAAGGTTTAATTTTATAAACTCATTATATAGGGATTGGTCTGAATTTCAAGGAGATTGTTGGCGAGTCTAAGAAAGATGTTTTCTTAGCGATAAGCTATAAGTTATAAATAGGATACTGAGCTTAAAACTTGCAGCTTATAACTCAACTCATAATAAAAAAGGGCGCTTTTAAGATGGGCCTTTATGCCGGTAAGCTCTAAAGGTAGCGCCCCTTTTTTAAATCGTAAAAGCTGATTTTAGTTCCGCTGCGCTTCTTCCTGAACCCAACACTATCAGGATATCTTTAAGCACAGGATCAGTTAAAACACAACTCTCTTCTTCCGTTCTTAAAATATTTGCGATACAAGAAACTATTTTTTCAGCATCCTGATCAGAATCACCTTTAAAACAACTGGCGGCAAAATATTCTTTTACGCGCTCTGCGGAAGGAGTAATTCCGGAATTAACCAAACGCTGGATATCCGCCCACTCTTGAGTTAAATTTATCCGCTGCAGGCTGCCGGCGGGGATACTCTTAATGCTTGCTTTTAGGCTGCCTATCGATTGCGTGACGATAGGCAGAAAACGGAAATCAATACCGCCGGGAGTTTTTATTTCAGATGGCTTAGGCAGATTTGGTTCAATAACTATTCCTCCCCCTTGATCCGCTTCAGCATTTCTAATAGGAGATCTGCCGGGCTGGATTATAAATAATACCGCCTTACCGGATTCCGTAGAGCTTGTGAACCGATACTCTAACTTTAACCCTATTTGGTCTGCCTCAATGTTAAAAGCCTCGATAAAATCTTGTAAGTCTTTTTCTGTCGCGCTGGCTTTAGGATGAGCGTGGATCAAGCCTCCTTTTTTCTTATCAATAACCCTGAGGATCTCTTGTATGGCTTTAGCCCTGTCATTTGCTTTTAAAATAAATGAATTAACATCAAAATATATTATCCGGTTAAAAGAATTGTCAGCGTAGGGTATCAAGGTAGCGCTGCCTACCCGGAATTCGACGTTATCGACCGGCTCGGAAACTTCTCCGCTGCTTTCCAGTTCTTCTACATACGTCTCCACATCTCCCGATCGATCGAAGAGGCCCTCTCTGTCTAAATTACCGGCGTATTGCTTTACCCGATTACTTAAATCTACATTATTTTTATCCGGTTCTAAACCGGTTACCTTTACATCCTCTCCGCCAAACAGGGCAGCTGCCACGGAGGTAATCCCCGATCCAGAGCCCACATCTAATATTCTCAGCTGCCCTTCTTCTTCTCCTTTTGATAATAACGGTCTTACAACATCCCTTGCCACGGCATTAGTATACGGCTGAGAAGGACTGCCGGTTACTCCTGATTCGTCAGCAGAAGGTGATTTAGAATCTGCGCCCAATACTTTCATTTCTGCTATTTGTTTTTCTAAAAATTCATCATACGCGGCCCGCTTGCCCTTATAATAAACAAACCATTCTGACGCACCCCGGTCATTGGCCTCCAGAGAAATTACCGCCGAATACACCCCTAACTTTTCAAGATCTTTAGCTTTCTTATCCGATTCCTGGGTAGTAACATAAGCTTCTCCAAAAACATCGTGGGCAACATTTGTGTAAGCTCTTCCTAAGAGAGTTTGATCTGATTGCCCCGGTCGCTTACCGACTGAAGAGATGCTATTAGCAATGATCCTGACCCCCAAATTTTGATTGGAGAGCTTAGTGGCTAAAGCATTCCAATCGTGTTTGCGGACAGCAAAAACTATTTCGTCTCCCCCCTCCTGATTAATCAGCATAAGATCGGTGCCATCAGCATTAAGAACGGGAATATCCTCTCCGATTATTTTGATCAAAGCGTTAAGCCTCTCTGACATTTTTCTTTTTACCAAATCATCCGCAATTAAAATCAAAATTGACATCCGCAGTCCATCTTCTGCCCGGTATACCGGGATCTTCATACTCTCCTGGTGCGCCGCGGAAAAATGCTTCTGCATATCAGACCAAAATCCGACTACATCCATAGCGATCAATACGACATCTTCTTCCTCAAGTAATTTCGCGGCATTAGCTAGAAAAGCCTCACCGGAGACAATCTTAGAATTCTTAGGATTAGTTTTAATTACCGACAAAGCCTTTCGTAAAGAAGCCACGGCAGCCTCAGGAGAATCTCGATTTTGGATGATCCTGTCTAACCGGCCTAAAACTGAAAAAATAGCACCGGCCTGTTCTGTCCGTTCTGCCGGACTAGGCCGCCAGGACTTCTGGTAGTCAAACAAGTCCAGAATTTCTAAATATTTTTTAAGCTGTAGCTGCCTTTGCGCCCCGGCTGCCCCATTTTTTACTTCCAATTCCAGGCTTTCGACTGTTTTTCCCCTGACTGTTCTCATTTCATCTTCCGAAGCCATTTCTTCCCGGCCCAGCCCTAATGCCTGTCTCAATTCCGCCGCCTGAAGCAATAAACTATCAAGCTCCTGGTAATTAAAGATGCGCTCCGACTGTCCGAGACGCCTGGCCATTTTAGCCGCCTGTAGCGCCTGGATATCCGCTAAGATATACGCATCGTCAGTCTGGTCTTTTACCGGTAAACTTGCTCCGAACTGAGACACAAAAACAAAATCCTGGATCGCCGCATTATCCTTATACTCCCGGTGCAAAAATTCGGTTAACTCCGCGGATAATCTCTGGGCGACCCAATTTAGTTTTTTGGATATCTCAACACTCCCCAACTGGCTTACCACCTCCGCTTCAATCACAAATTTATCCTGTTTAAATAAAAGCGACAAAGTGCTTTTGTCTTCAGATCTAACCAGCCCGGATTCTATCAAAAGCCGGGTGGCTGTCTTTTGCCTTAATTCAATAAGCCTATTCGTTGCCGGTTCGCCGATCATCGTATTGAGAAATTTTATTGCCGGTTGATTGCTGACCACGATAACATCTCCCGGATGCGTCTTAAGGTACAAAGCCACCAGGGAATTTTTAAGAATAATCCGGTCCTTAAACTCATTTAAAACAGAAATATCTTCAGCTAAGAGAGGTTGGCCGGCTTCAAGCTTATTTATAATCCCGCCTATCAACTGCTCAAATGCCTGATAATCTTCTATTCTAGTTTTAATTCTGTCGATCGCGTTTCGCCTGGCCGCATCTTCTCGTCTTTCAACCCCCTCGGCTACATTTAGGCTGGCTGGACTAGGCACTCTTTTATCCAAACCTGGACTGGGCAAAATCTGTTGAGCATTGATATGGTAGATATATTGCTCCTGCTCTACATTTTTAAACATTCTCTCCCGTTTACCGGTTGGTAAAAAATGACCGGCTTGAGGAACCAGGGTGTTGGCGTTAGATTGCCGTTGCATCATGGACCATATTTCATTTTGCTCCTGATCAGACAAGCTCCTGATATTTACGCCTGAAGAATTCACTGTAGGTTTTAAGCTATCTACCGACAACACCTTAATATGGTTTTCCACCCAGGAAGAAATATCGAGATCGGGATTATCCGCAAGTAACCTTTCAGCATATTTTTGAAGCATACCCCTTACTTCGCTTTCCCCCTCCGGAGCCGCTACTAACACAAAAGGAACCGCAAAGAGATCCTGTGCAAACCCCTGATTATTTAAATCAAACACATGAATACCATCCCATTCCGAGAATTGATTATTAGCCAACACCGGCCGGGCAGGGAGAATAATCGCAAAAGCTCCGTAGCCGGTGAACCACTGGTTGTATCCAAAAACAATCTGGTTTAATTCTTCTTCCGCCCCTTTAGGCATTGCCCGGTTGGAAAGCAAAACTGTAGACTGGACATCTTCACCAAAACGCTTCCGTTGCTGAAGCCGAGAGGCTAAAACATTCCTCTCCAGAATTTTAGAGATCACCTCCGGAGATGCCGAATGAATTAATAAATCCCGGCCTTTCCCAAAAGCCTGATCAATATTCTCAATACTTTCCTGATCTCGCAGCCTGGTTGCGATAAGAGACTGAAACGGTATAATGGACATTTGCTGTTCAACAGCACCCATCTGTATCCAAGATAACCACTCTCCCATAGCTGTATTTTTGTTTTTAATACGCGCCAGCCAATCCGGCATCATTTTATTCAGTCTTTCAGCGACAGCAATTAACTCCCGGGTAACCAAATATTCTGCCATATTAATGCTTCTTCCACCGGTAATAGACGGGATGCTGCTTTCGGTCTGAGCATTAACCAAACCCGGAAAATTAAACCTCAATCTCGCCATTAATGTCTCCGGGACATTCCGGCGTGAACCATCCTCCATTACCATCTGTTTAGAACTTGCTGATTCAAATTCTCTTACCGCATTTTCCAGCCTCTCAATATCTTTCTCTAACCCCTCTATGGAATTCTTAACATTTTGCTGAGCTTCCGAAGGCAGCTCATCCAGTGAAGGAAGGCTGGCATACGCTGCCGCATCCTCTGGTTTTTCCATCCCGCCTGGCCCATTGCCTTGGCCGGAGCCCGATTCTCCTGCTGAAGAACCGCCCAGATCAACCGGCCTTAATTTATTATCGATCTCGCGCATCCGCTTTTTGATCGGCCCTAACTTGGCGGCGTCTTTTTGAGGATCCAAACTCCATAACTCATTATTTAACCGGGCATACTCCTCATCCAGGGTTTCCTCCGGCGAAGCTAAAACCTGCCCTGCGGAAGGACCAGCAAGACTTACTTCTCCATTAGCTGAAGCTAGCGCAGGGAGATCCGTACCTTTCGGTAAATAAGCATTTGTATCCGGCAGCACAGTAACCGCACCCGAAGGTAGCTCTCCTAAAGCAGGAGCAACCAAAGCGGTAACGGAAATTCCTCCTGAAAAATAACTCCTGATCACCTGGCCGTAAGGAGTAGAAACAGGCGCTTTAATATTATATTCCCCTTTAGCAAAATTCTCTTGGTAAGCATTAAAATAAGTACTTACGGAATAAGGAACCCGGGCTTGCAGATTAGCCAGGTCTTTTCTATCAATGCGCTCGGCATACTGGTTATTTTTATTTTGATTTCTAGCTTTAAACCACTGGGCCAGGATAAGCGAATAATAAACTTGCCTTAAGGGAGCATAGCGCTTAGCAGTGTTAATTTCTTTAGTAAGTTTAGGAACAATATCTTCTTTGATAAGTTGAGTAGAATATTCATTGAGTTGTTTTTCTCTCTCGTCTTTAAAGGAATAAGCAGCATTGCCTTTTAAGTAATCCTGCTCCAACATGACCTTAAGCGTAGCTTTATAAACATAAGCTGAATCCGTTGATTCGCGGATGATCACCTCATCCGGGACAATCCAGGGACGGGTAAGAGTCGGGATCGTTACTTCCTGTGTTCCATAAATCTCCGCGGCTTTTCGATAAAGCTTATCCCAGTACTCCTTGCCTTCAATAGTTTGAGGATTAGTGGCATTAGCCGCGTCTTTTTTTAACTGCAGGTCTGCTTCCAGGAAAATCTTGCCCACTTCGGTCTGCGCCAGGAACGGATCAATAATATCATTGGGAGAATCCGGGCGCAGGTTTACCCAAAAGGCATCATTGGGTAAAGCAATGCCCACAAAAAAGTAATTAAGCAAATCTTTGGCGGTTAATTCAATATCTTGATTTTTCAGCTTCTGTTCATCGCCTTTATCCAAAAGCAGCTTAAAATCATTATTCAATTCATCATAAGATATGCTTCTTAAATGCAGCGGCCGGAATTTTTCCGGGAAGAAAGTATTGTGGAAAGACGCAATGTGGCCGGCAATATTTAATTCAACAGAGGCCACCTGGGCAAAGCCCGTCTGCTGAAAAATAAGCAAACCGCACAGAATAATAGCGATAACTTTTAAACTCTTGGGTTTTTTCATTATTAAAGCCTACCGGTCTTTCTATATTAAGTATGCTATATAGGTAAGAGAAATCAAGGCTAAATCAGGCTAAAAAGAAAGGGTTTTCTCGAGGAAGGCCAAAAAAAAGCGTTGGCCTCCGACCAGGAGAGCAACGCCCATTTTCTATAACTTTTAGCTTAAAACTTATAACTTACGGTTTATTCTCATGCACCTTAACTGAACGGATCCTGCCTAACTGCGAACAAAGATCAAAAACTAAAGTAGGATCTTCAGTGGTCATTTCTACTTTATAATTACAGGTTTCTGCCTGTTTTTGACATTCCGCAACCGTCAAATCGCTGCCAAACTCCGCTAAAGCATTCTTGATGGCTTTAGGTGAGCTGTCTTTGGCATGTAACACAAATTCTAAAACGTATTTGGTAATCATTTAAGCATCACCACCGAGATCATTCTACCGGCTGCTTTAGCTTCCTTACGGAACGAAAAGAATCCATCATCAGAAAAAGTGCACAGTTGCGGGTCAAAAATGTTTTCATCTTTTACTCCGCAGTCAACCAGCTGGCTGCGGTTAATCAAAGCAATATCCATAAAAACCCGGCCTTCTCTTTTAATCAAACCAAAAGGGAAATTGCTTTTAAAGTCTTTTTCGACTTCAAAACAACAGGATCTTATTGACGGGCCGAATCCAACCAATAAATCTTTAGGTAAACTGGCGAATTTTTCTTGCATCCGGCTAACTCCGGCCTGGGCGATATTTTTCTCAGTGCTGCGCCAACCCGCATGCAGAATACCGATTGCCGGCCGACGCGGATCATAAATAAAAACGGACAAACAATCAGCGGTTAATATTGCCATCGGAACGCCAGGCTGATCCGTAATAAAACCGTCCGTATCTAAAACTGAGCTTTCATAATCCAACGCGCCCCTGCCTTTATTTTCCCCGGTAACATACTCAACATTATTTCCGTGAACCTGTTTGGCAGTGATTAGACTTTGATAATCAATACTTAAGCTGGAAAGAAATTTTTTACGATTTTCTAAAATACCTTCGGGATTACCGAAAGAAAAAGACATATTACCGTTTGAGCGCAGGCTAAACGCCGAAACTACCGAATTAATCGCAAATTTTCCTAAAGGGTTAACACTCGGCATCGATTTCTACCAGTTTATTACGCGATTTTTCACCGCTTTTAATCCTCACCTGATATTTTTTAATTTTAAAGTACGCGCTTAACAAATCGATTAACTGTGCGTTGGCCTCCCCATCTACAGCCGGCTTAGTTAAATACACTTTTAAATTATTTTCAGATTGCTCAACACGCTTGCGGCTGGCGCGGGGATTTACGCGAACATTAAAAATCATTTTAATTTATCTATGACCCGAAAGACTTGGTATCCTGAATATTCGTAAGGCGCTCAGCAACCTTTTCAAAATGCTTCTGGGCCTCCGTATACTTAGTATTGGCACTTAAAAGATGCCCTCCTAAAATTTTGAAATCTTCATTGAATCTCTCTGTTTCTACCCCTAAGGCTCCCAGGCTTTTTAAGATCGCCTTGGCATTCTCTTCTACTTTTAAACCACGCAGACCTAAACAAATTACCTGCAAATAGGCATAAAAAGTATTCGGCGAGACAGGAATAACTTTTTTAGACATGCTGTAGGTAAAAATATCCTCCTTGATAATCACTTCATAATAAACGTTTTCAGCCGGAATATACATCAAAGCAAAATCATAAGTATTCTCACCCGGCAGGATATATTTCACCGCGATCTCATTAATGCGGTTTTTTATATCCTGGACGAATTTTTTACGAAAGGCTTCTTTGGTTTGTTCATCAGGAGCATCCAGCATTTTCTGAAAATTCTCCAGGCTGAATTTAGCATCCACCGGGACCAACCGCTCCCCTAGCCGGATCACCGCGTCTACCGCTTCGGCGCTTTTAAAACGGTATTGGATTTGATAGTGTTCTTTAGGCAATACCTGCGAAAGCAAATTCTCCAGAAAAGTTTCACCCATCGCCCCCCGGAATTTCGGAGCCCGCAGCAATTCCTGTAAACTAGAGATATCCCGGCTAATCGCAATAATCTGTTTATTAGTCTCTTCTAATTTTCCCAGCTGTTCTTTAACATTGCCAAAAACAGAGGTCGCGCTGCCCAAATTCTGGCTGATAATTTTATTGGCTTCCTGGAGGGATTGATTCATTTGATTCAGGCGTTCGTTAACCTGGGAGGAAATTTTTAGAACGACCGCCGCGATAAAACCGGCTAAAACCAAAAATAACACTGCGATAAGAATAATCATGAATTCATTATACCACTCTGGCCGATACGGTTAAAGTAAATAATCCTTTTTTACCCTTTTTAAGGAACGAAAGATATTCTTTTTTATATCCGGACAAACCTTTTCCAGGTTGCGGATAATCTTACCCATCCGGTTACGATTGGAAATAACCGCCTGCGGGCAAACACAGGTATCATGCCCTAATTTAGTTTCTTTAGCAAAACGCTTGATCAAGTCCTCTTGGACATAAGCTAACGGCCGGATCAAGGTGATTTTACCTTTGAACAATTCCTGTTTAGGTTTCATGGTGGATATTTCGCCTTGGAAAAATAAATTCAACAGAAATGTTTGGGCGATATCATCCATATGGTGGCCTAGGGCAATTTTAGTACAGCCGGATTTATTGGCGGCCAGGAATAATTCTTTCCTTCTGTTCCAAGAACACCAAAAACAATTAATTTTACTTATTGAGGTTTTTTTAAGAATATCCGATTTGATTATTTTATATTCTACTTTGAGTTTCTTAAAATATTTTTCTAACTTTACGGATAGGGATTTGGGATACCCCATATCGATATGGATCGCCATCACATCATATTTTACCGGCACAAACGCTCTTCGATCAAGCAGCAACCGCAATAAAGTCAGGCTATCTTTACCGCCGGAAACGGCAACCGCGATCTTATCTCCGGGAGTAAGCATTTGATAATCCATGATTGCTTTGCCGATCCCCTTAGAAATAAAATATTCGGTGCCCTTTAAAGTTCCCATTAAATTTTTACCCTTTAGCCATTTGTGCTTGCCCGTAAACATAATGTAGAGACGCAAAATTTTTGTGTCTCTACATTTACATAAAACGGCCGCTGAAAACAAAATTAAAACCGGGGTGCATAATTCAAATTACGCGCAAATAAAATAACCCGCCGCGGCAAATAATTATATTCTTGCCGAATCAACAATCATCTTGCGAATCTGCTGATTTAGAGGATGCGCCAACAGTTCCTCCAGGCTAAGCGGAAGACGCAATGACCAATTCTTAGGGCTGATTGTTCCGGGGGTATTGATCCGGTATTGATAAGGATCGCCTTTAAATAAGCCTGCCAGATCCAAGTAGTCATTAATAGAATTAACACAGAACACCGCGCTAGAGGCTAAAACAAAATTCATAATTCTGGATAATAACTGCCCGCTGGCTTCCTCAATCATCTCCCCGGGGCAATCCAGCATCTTCCAAAGTTTTTCTTTTTCCCTGAAGGTATTTTCATAAAGCTCAATAAAATCCCCCACCTCTTCTTTTCTTTTACCTAGCTCCCAGACCAACTTATCCACACAATCAATTTCTTCTTTCCAGCGCAGCCGCCCGCAAGAAGAACGCAGCGGATCAAAAAGCTTAAGCACCGCTGCGGCATAATCTATTCTACGTTCATTACATTTTCTCAGGAATAATCCCTGGTCAACTGTACCGGCTTCATACTGCCACCAGGCCTTCCAGCTGGTTGTATCATGGGTAGAGAGCATTGCCACGGCAAGTTCTCGATACTGTTGGGGTTTAAGAAAATCATGGCCAACATTCCAGTCTTTTACCCAGCGCTGAACATCATTTCCCGGAATGCCGAATTCCAATAAAGTATCCGTGCAGCATTTCGGAATTACCCCTAGATCTTCAGCGCAAAGCAGCATTTTAGTATTTTGCACTAAAACGCTTAAAATTCTGCGTCCATGCTCGCCCCAAAGCCGTTCATCCAGAGGGTCAAAAGATCCATTTACTCCCTGATTCTCCAAGGGGTCAAAATAAGGAATGCTCCAAATACGAAAAAGCCCCACCACATGGTCAATCCGCAAAATATTATAAAATTCTTGCGCATAGATTAATTTTTCCTTGATGTAACGATAATTATCGCCGGCAATCGCCTCCCAGTTATAAGTCGGCATGCCCCAACGCTGGCCCTTAGAACAATACATATCCGGAGGGGCTCCGGCGGCAAAATCCAGTTTGAAAAATTCTAAATGACTCCAGACATCGGCGCTATCCCGGGAAACCAGAACCGGCAGATCACCTTTAATAAAGATATTATTCCTGCCGGCATAATCAACGGCTTCTTTGAACTGTTTAAAAAGTATCCACTGCAGCCACATCTGAAATGTTATTTTTTCGATATTATCCTGCCAAAACCCGCCTAACGCCTCAGCGTTACGCAGTTTAAATTTATCATCCCACTCATACCAGGGCTTGCCCTGATAAAATTCCTTCAAAACTTTAAACAGGACAAAATCCCGCAGCCAATAAGCATTCTTGCGTTGAAATTCTTCAAAATCAAAAGCTTCCGATAAATCCGTGCCTAAATAAACATCCCAAAGCAGTCGCAATTTTTCCGCTTTTAGCGCATAATCAACCCATTCGACGCGCCCTGGCCCAAACCCGGGAGTTTGCTTAGGGTTGATACTTAACGGCTTTTCGAAAGAAGCCATCGGAATATTAACCGCCGGCGGCGCAGAAGGATTAAATTTCTTACCGGAAAGTTCTTTAAAACTATTTAAGCAAATATAGGCCGGTTCCAGGGCAAAAGAACTTAAAGCATCATACGGACAAAAAAGCCCCCCTACCTCATTCATCGGCAGGAGCTGAACGATAGTGTTTTTGGTAGCGGCAGCCCAATCAATCACCCGTTTCAAATCCCCCAGGTCGCCGATGCCGAAGCTATTCTTTGAATAAACAGTAAACAACGGGATCAACACGCCGGCGCGCTTTTTAAAACCGATATTTTCCCAATTAGCGCTGGATATACTTTTAGCAAGGTAATTTGCGAGGTTTAATTCTGGCATAGATGATTGTCCTTTAAGGAAGGAGCAAAGAGATTATTTTATTTCCCCAGAATAAAGCAACCAGGGAGGCGATCGAAAGAAACGGGCCGTAAGGTATCGTATGGTCCTTCTTGGTCATTAAATTTACAATACCGATCACAATACCTAAAAACGGTGCCAGAAAAAAAGTTAAAACCGCCATCTGCCAGCCCATAAACGCACCGATCATGGCTAAAAGCTTTACATCTCCTCCGCCCATCGATTCGGTCTCTCCGTTAATCGCAGGTTTTTTAAGTAATTTAAAATATACCAGGTCGAAGATCACTCCGGTCAAATAGATGATCCCTCCTCCGGCGATGGCGCCTAATGCGGACTTGCCCATCGGAACCAAGCTGAATTTTAGAGGATTAAAACTAAAACCGGTTATCGAAACCATAATCAAGCCGATAATCATCCCGCCAACGGATACCTCATCCGGAATGATCCGATGCGCGATATCGACAAAAGTAGCGATAATTAAAGCCCATAACATAACCAGATATAAAAAGAATTCGTAGCTTAAACCAAAACGGTTAAAAAACACTACGGTTAGAATAGCGGTCAATAATTCTACCAGGGGATAACGCAAAGAGATTTTTTCCCGGCAAAAGCGGCAGCGCCCGCCAAGTAAAATAAAACTTATAAAAGGAATATTGTCATAACCCGGTATTCTCTTCTGGCATTTCGGACAATGTGAACGCGGCCAAACTATAGATTCGCCTTTAGGCATGCGATGAATACAGACGTTTAAAAAACTTCCGACGATCGAACCAAAAAGAAAAACAATTATCTGGGCCATCATATTCCTCCTTTACTTGCTTCCTGCCGGCAGGCAGGCTTTCAAAAGCGCCTCTTTCATGATATTAACCGGAGGTTTTACGCCGCTGAAGTGGACAAAAGCAAAAACCCCCTGATATAAAAGCATTCCTAAACCATTGGAAAATTTTAAATTTTTTTCCTTGGCCAAAAGGATCAACTTAGTCTCAAGCGGGCTATAAATAAGGTCATAAACAAATAACCCCTCATGCAAATCCCCGGGTGAAACTAAACAAGGATCAGCCGGACGCATTCCTACAGGAGAGGCATTGACCAATAGATCTTTATCTGCGATCTCTAGATCCTCGATCCTGCTGGCTACGCTAAATTTAGTATTCGGAAAATCGGAATTTAATTTTTTAAAAAGGCTTAAGGCTTTAAATTTATCAATATCATAAATACACAGCTGGATAATTTTCATCTTGGCCAAAGCTAAAGCTACGGCCTTTGCTGCGCCCCCCGCTCCGATCAAAGCAACTTTCCTGGGTTTAAGCTTTAAATCCTTAAGATGCGCCATAAATCCTAAGTAATCAGTATTAAAACCTTTCAATTTCCCGCGTTTATCCACAATCACGGTATTAACTGCGCCGATCGCCCTGGCCCCGGAGGAACGGCTGCTCAAATAACTGATGATCTTTTCTTTATAGGGATAGGTAACATTAAAACCGTGAATATTGTTTTTTTTCAAATTATCCAGGAAGCCTTCTAGCTGGTCAGGCTTTAATTCAAATAATTTATATTTGGCTTTTATTTTTAACGCTGAAAATGCAGCATTGTGCATGCAGGGAGAGAAACTGTGTTGGATAGGAAAACCTACTAAACCGTAGAGTTTCGGCTTTAAGGTCATTTGTTTTTTATTTTATTCACGGCATCGATGTAGGCTTTGACTGCCGCTTCCACAATATCGGTACTCGAACCGCGTCCGCCCACGATTAAACCGGAAATTTTCAGCTTAAGACTGGCTTGGCCCAAAGCATCCTTACCGGAAGTAACTGCTTCCAAACGGAAATCCTCCAATTTAGCTTTATACCCGGTAATTTTATCAATCGCCTTAAAACAGGCATCTACCGGGCCGTCACCTGAAGAAACTCCGGATAGATTTTTTTTGCCCTTGATCAACACTACCCGGGCAGAAGGTTTAATCTTAGTCCCGGAATTAACCTCAAAACTGTCCAGCGCCCAAAGCGGCTTAGCTATACGGATTTCATCTTCCACGATGGTTCTTAAATCATCATCAAAGATATTTTTCTTTTTATCCGCCACTTGCTTAAAACGCCCAAAAGCCTTTTCGGTCTGCTTTTCATCCAGATGAAATCCCAGCGTCTTTAACCTGTCTTTGAATGCATGCCGCCCGGAATGTTTACCGAGGATCAACTGGCTATCAGCAATACCCACATCATGCGGATCCATAATTTCATAGGTAATCCGTTTCTTTAAGATTGCATCCTGATGGATCCCTGACTCGTGAGCAAAAGCATTGGCTCCGACAATGGCTTTATTGGGAGGCACAACAAAATTGGTTAATTTACTTACCAGGCGCGACGACCGGTATATTTCTTTAGTATTTATATTCGTATAGAAGTTACCAAAAACATCACGGCGGGTTTGCATCGCCATCACTATTTCTTCCAAAGACGCATTACCGGCGCGCTCTCCGATCCCGTTGATCGTACAGTGTACCTGACGGGCTCCGGCTAAAACCGCCGACAATGAATTGGCGGTCGCCAAGCCTAAATCATTATGGCAATGGGTAGCGATCACTGCCTGGTTAATATTGGGGACATTATTAATAATACCGGTGATTAAAGAATAGATCTCCTGCGGATAACTATAGCCGACAGTATCGGGAATATTAATAGTCCGGGCGCCTTCATTGATTGCCATTTCAATCATGCGATACAAAAAATCCTTTTCAGTACGCGTGGCATCCTCCGGAGAAAATTCAATATCAGAACAGAATTTTTTCGCCTGACGGATCGAATCTCTGGCAATCGCGGCTATTTCATCTTCGGCTTTCTTAAATTTATATTTTAAATGTATCTTAGAAGTCGCAAGGAATAGATGCACCCGCGGGTGTTTGGCTTTTTTTACGGCCGCTCCTGCCCGTTCAATATCCTTATAAATGCAACGCGCCAGGGCGCAGACCGCACCTTGCTTAATTAATTTAGCAATAGCAGACACCGCCGCAAAATCATCGGGCGAGGCAATCGGAAAACCTGCTTCAATGATATCTACCCCTAATTTTTCCAGCTGGCGGGCGATCTCCAATTTTTGAAAACTGGTTAATGCCGCACCCGGCGCCTGCTCCCCGTCCCTTAAAGTTGTATCAAATATTAATATCTTTTCCATCTTTACCTCTACAAGGTTGCAAATTACAAATTATATCGCGGGTGTCTGGAATGTTTTCGCAGCGCGTCTAGCGCTAGAAAACATTCCAGACAGGACCCGCGAAATCTAATGTAGTTTGCTTACCTTACTTCTTCATCCAGGGCATCATCTCTCTTAACTGCTTGCCCACTTTTTCGATTAAATGATCATCCCCGGCTTTGATCAAACTGTCAAAATTCTTGCGGCCGGTTTCATTCTCCTTGATCCACTCTCTGGCGAATTTTCCGGTTTTAATCTCTTTTAGGATTTTTTGCATTTCTTTACGCGTTCTTTGAGTAATAATTCTGGGCCCGCGGGTTAAATCACCGTAGCAGGCAGTATTAGAAACTCCCCGGCGCATACCGGAGATACCGCGTTCCTGGATTAAATCTGTAATTAATTTTAACTCATGTAAAACTTCAAAATAAGCGATCTCCGGCTGATAACCGGCGTCAATTAAAGTGTCAAAGCCCGCCTTGATCAATTCGCTTACTCCGCCGCAAAGCACCGCCTGTTCGCCGAAAAGGTCAGTTTCGGTCTCTTCGTCGAAAGTTGTTTCAATGACACCGGCGGTAGTGGCTTTTAAACCCTTGGCATAAGCTAAGGCTAAATTTTTAGCCTGGCCGCTGGCATCCTGATAAACCGCAATTAAACAAGGCACGCCTTTTCCTTCTTCATACATCTTTCTCACCAACGCCCCGGGGCCCTTAGGAGCCACCATAAAAACATCCACGTTTTTCGGAGGCCTGATTTGTTTAAAACGAATATTAAACCCGTGCGAAAAACAAAGGGCTTTACCTTTTTTTAAATTTGGTTTAATTGCCTCGGTATAAACCTTGGCTTGGACATGGTCCTGGGTAAGGATTTGAATAATATCCGCAGCCTTTGCCGCTTCAGCCGCGCTTACCGGAGTAAACCCGTCCTGCTTGGCCAACGCAAAATTAGGAGTTCCTTCCGTCTCGGAAACCACTACCCTGATCCCCGAATCACGTAAGCATAAAGACTGACCGCGCCCCTGTATACCATAACCGATTATCGCCACTGTCTTATCTTTCAATAAGTTTAAATCCGCATCACGATCGTAATAAATCTTTGCCATTTTGTTACTCCTCTCTTTCTAATTACTGATTGCCAGTTTTCCTGTTCTTACTAATTCTTTTATCCCGAATTTATTCAATTCTTCCAAAAGTTCGTTAATTTGATCCTGGTCGCCGACTGCTTCAACAATTGCGGTATCCGCTTTATGATAAACAATCTTACCCACAAACTTATTGAAAATGGCTTCCAGGCGCCCCTTATCTTTAGCCGTATAATTTATTTTTGCCAAAACCAGTTCGCGGTCAAGATGCTCTCTTTTGGTAAAATCCGTAACGGTAATTACGTCAATTAGCTTATTCAACTGCTTGTTAATTTGTTCCAGCACTTTGGCATCTTTGGCTTCCACCACAATGGTCATATAGGATATCTCGGGGTCAAGGGTTTCTGAAACCGCTAAAGAAGCGATATTATAGCCCCGAGCGCTGAATAACCCGGCCACCCGCGCTAAAACTCCGAATTTATTTTCCACTAATACTGATATAGTATGGCGCATTATGCTAACCCTTCAATCATTTTATTAATTGCCTGGCCCGCCGGAACCATCGGATAGACATTTTCTTCCGGTTCGATCCTAAAATCGATAAAAACCGTATTCTTAATCTCGATCGCTTTTTGCAGCGCTGAACGCACTTCAGATTTATTAGTCACCCGCATCCCTACTGCCCCATAGCTTTGCGCTAATAAAACATAATCCGGGCTGGTAATCGGGGTATAAGAATAACGTCTTTTATAAAATAATTCCTGCCACTGCCTGACCATTCCTAAGAAACCATTATTAAATATCAATACCTTAACATTTATTTTATTAGCCACGCAGGTAGCCAATTCCTGGATATTCATCTGGATCGAACCATCCCCGGCAATATTAAAAACTTCCTTTCCGGGGCAGCCGATCTTTGCGCCCATCGCCGCCGGAAACCCGAATCCCATCGTGCCTAATCCACCGCTGGAAATAAAAGTACGCGGGGTTAAATACTGATACCATTGACAGGCCCACATCTGGCTCTGGCCGACTTCGGTACAAATGATGGCATCACCGCGAGTTAAATCCCAAAGCTGCTCTAAGATATACTGCGGCTTGATCATTGCCGTATCATCCTTATAAGTTAAAGGATGTTTCTTTTTCCACGCCTCTACCGTATTGAGCCACTGCGCAGTATCCGGAAGCTTTTTAATTTCCGAAATAAGTTCTTTAAGAATATTTTTTGCGTCTCCTACGATTGGAACATCGACTTTAACATTTTTACTGATCGATGAAGGATCAATGTCGATATGAATAACTTTTGCCCCGGGAGCAAAATCATCTAACCTTCCGGTTACCCGGTCATCAAAACGCGCTCCCACCGCAATGATTAAATCTGATTCCATCACCGCATGATTAGCGTAGGCGGTGCCGTGCATGCCCAGCATGCCTAAAAATAACTTATGCGTGCCGCAAAAACCACCCAAGCCCATAAAAGTCGTGGTTACCGGAGCCTGAATTTTCTGCGCCAACGCTTCTAATTCCGCATGCGCGCCCGAAGTGATCACCCCGCCGCCGGCATAGATAACCGGTTTCTTACTCGCCGAAATTAATTTGGCGGCTTTTTTGATCTGGCCGGGATGTCCGGAATAAGTCGGCTGATAACTACGAATGCTTACTTTTTCCGGCCAGATGAATTCTGTATCTGCCCGTTGCACATCTAAAGGAATATCTACCAACACCGGCCCGGGACGGCCGCTGGAAGCGATATAAAAAGCCTCGGCAATCGTGCGCGCCAAATCTTTTACATCTTTAACTAAAAAATTATGTTTAGTGACCGGCCGGGTAATCCCGGTAACATCAGCTTCCTGAAAAGCATCATTACCGATTAAATGCGTACCCACCTGACCGGTAATCGCCACCATCGGGATAGAATCCATATAAGCCGTGGCAATTCCGGTAACCAGATTCGTGGCCCCCGGGCCGCTGGTAGCCAAACAAACCCCTACCTTGCCGGTCGCCCGGGAAAATCCGTCAGCAGCATGCGCGGCCCCCTGTTCGTGACGCGTTAAAATAAGCTTAATATCAAAATCATACAATTGATCAAAAATAGGCAGCACCTGGCCTCCGGGGTAACCAAAGATTATCTGGACACCTTCACGTTTTAAAGCCTCTAATAATATTCTGGCCCCGACCATGCTATTTTAAAATTGCTCCCTTATCTGCTGAACTGACTAACCGGCAATAACGCGATAAATAGCCGGTTTTGATTTTCGGTTCCACGCTTTTCCAATTTTTAAATCTTTTTTCTATCTCTATTTTGCTCAATTTAATTTCCAACTTACGGTTGGGGATATCAATAACAATTGTATCACCATCTTTAATAATTGCAATCGGGCCTCCTGCGGAAGCCTCCGGAGAAATATGGCCGATACAAGGCCCTTTGGTCCCTCCAGAAAAACGGCCATCGGTAATTAAAGCTACGGAATCCGCCAGACCTAAACCCACAATTGCCGCGGTGGGCGCCAGCATCTCGCGCATTCCCGGACCGCCGGCAGGCCCTTCGTAACGGATAACGATACAATCGCCTTTTTTAATTTTATTACCCATAATTGCCTGCATCGCCTGCTCTTCGCGGTTAAATACCCGGGCGCGTCCGGTAAATTGCATCATCTTGCTATTTACTCCGGACTGCTTAACTACCGCGCCATTAGGCGCCAGATTACCGTAGAGAACCGCAATTCCACCCTGTTTATGATACGCCTGATCAAACGGGCGGATTACTTCCGGATCAAAAATCTTAGCAGAATCAGTAATTTGAAAAGTTTTCTGGCCGTTGACATTTAAAGTATTATTCAATTTGGATTTTAATCTTTTAAGTACCGCAGGGATGCCTCCGGCGTATTCCACATCTTCCATAAAATACTCACCTGCCGGTTCAATATTAGTAATATGCGGCACGCTCTTACTAATCCTGTCAAAAGTTTTTAGATCCAAATTAATACCGGCTTCATGGGCAATCGCCATTAAATGCAGGACAGTATTGCTGGAACCGCCTAAGGCCATATCCACCACAATCGCGTTCTCTAAAGACTCCTTGGTAATAATATCGCGGGGTTTAATATTTTGTTTAACCAACTCCACAATCCGCTCGCCGCTGGCTTGGGCAATCCGGCGTTTTTTAGCGCTGCCGGCCAGAGCTGTTCCGCAACCCGGAATCGACATGCCCATGGTCTCAGTAAGACAAGCCATGGTATTGGCAGTGTATAACCCCTGGCAGGAGCCTTGCCCCGGGCAAGCCTCCAGCTCTAAACAAGTCAACTCTTCCTCCGAGATGTCTCCTTTTTTCGCCCGCCCCATACCCTCATAGGTATCATGCACAAAAGCTAATTTTCGTTTATTAAAACGGCCGGAAAGCATCGGCCCGGCGGTAATAATAACCGCGGGAATATTTAAACGCGCTACTCCCATCAACATACCCGGAGTAATTTTATCGCAGTTAGTCAGGCAAACGATACCATCTAACTGATGCGCGTTGCAAACCGTTTCAATCATATCGGCTACCAGCTCCCTTAAAGCTAACGGATAGCACATTCCTAAATGCCCCATAGCGATGCCATCACAAATTCCGGGCACGCCGAATAAAAATGGCACGCCTCCCCCGTAGCAAACTCCGCGTTCAATGAATCTTTCCAGATCACGCATACCGACATGGCCGGGGATAAGATCAGTAAAAGATGTGGCTACTCCGATAAACGGACGCTTAAGATCATTACGCGATAGCCCCGTTGCATGGAGCAGCGCCCGATGCGGCACTCTTTCCAAACCTTTTTTTATTTGATCTGAACGCATATTAATCCTCCTAAATTATCTAAATTCTCAACGCTGATTTGCCTAGTCAGCGCCTTCGCCGTCATGGACTACCGCAGCCTGATCCTGGCGTTTACGTGAGATCACTCTTTTTAAAGTAACATATTTATCGACTAATGCCGCATTATTCACGGCATTGAGCTGTTTAAAGAGGAAATCAAATTTGTTTTCCACCTCGCCGGCAATCGCATCGCGTATTGCTTGCGGCAAACCCATAATTTCTTTCTTAAAAGGGCCCAGGGCCTTCTTGCGGGTTTTATAGAAAAACTGCTCTTCAGTTTCCCCGGCCTTAGCTTCATTGGCCGCGTTAACCTTTAACCAGTCATAGATTCTTTTCTTTAGATCTGCCGGAAAATTCTTGGAATCAAAAATCATATTCTGGAACTGCGTAGCCAAGTGTACTTCGCAAGCTTGGCATTCGGCAAATTTATGAAATGCCTCTTCCGGTAAAGTTGAAGCGCCGTGCTGCACTGCTCCACCCAAACCGAATTCCTTACGCGCCAGAGCCGAAAGATTTTTTAAAGTCTCGAAATCAAGCTTGACCTGCGCGATTGAACCATCCGGTAAAACCACCCCGCCGTGAGAGGTGCCGGTCTGAATAGAAATTTTACTGATCCCGGCTAATCCTTTACGTAAGCGCTGTTTAAACCCGGTCATAAATACCCGCAAATCTTCAGGCGTAGAATTCTGATGCCCGACTTCGCCGATCTCTCCGCCTACCGAAACGGTAATCCCGCGAGGCTCGATCCGGCGGATAAATTGCGTCAGTTTTGCGCAAACCTCATAATTTAAATACTGCTGATCGCTAACCTTAGGTTTGCTTAAATCTACCAAAGTTGAAGAATCAATATCAATATTGTAGAAACCCGCCCCGACGGCTTCGGTAATAATTGCCTGCAAAGCGGCAATTTCTTTATCCGGATTCTCATTATACTTTTTCAGGTTAGCCTGAAAATGATCGCCTTGGATAAATACCGGTCCGGTATAATTCTCTTTAATGGCCGCAGCCATGATCACCGCGGAATACTCAACCGGAGGCTGTGCGGTATAACCCATTTCAGATTTAGCAATTTCGAAAATAAAAGTTTTAGAGTTATTCTTTTTTCCTACTCTAAATATTGCCCTGGCTAAGTCATAAGTTAAACTGCGCAAATTAATCGCCGGAACCGTCGATCCGGAAAATTCTTCCCTGCCCCGGGCCATATAGTAATCCTGAATGCTGGAAGGATAGATTCCTTTTTTATAAGCCAGATCGCTAATCTTCTTAGCCAATTTCTTCTTTAAAACCACATCATCCGTCATTACCAGGTCGGTTACAATTTTGTCAATTCCCAGCGGTTTTCTTCCCATTTTTTCTCTCCTTACCCTCAAGGGTACACCCGCGTAACATTTTATTTACGCAGGATATTGTTATGTTAAAACTTTGATCAGTTTACAATATTCATCGATCTTATATTCTTTTTTTCGGATCGCCGTCTTAAAATCAACTTCGGCGATCTGGCCTGCGGAAAATCCTAAAGCGATATCGGTTTTCCCCGCCAATAAACAATCCACTCCGGATCTGCCCAGATGTAAAGCTAGATCCCGGCTAACGGCAGTAGGACGTCCTCCTCTTTGCACATGGCCTAAAACTACTGTGCGCGTTTCAAGGCTGGTCATATCCGTAATTTGCCTGGCGATATCATCCGCCCGGCCGGCGCCTTCGGCCAAAACAATGATCCAGCTCATTTTCCCGACTAAATTACCATGCACAATATCATGACAAACCGCATTCAGATCCAACGGCCTTTCCGGAATGATCACATCTTCACACCCGCCGGCCAGAGCCACGGTTAGAGCAATAAAACCCGACTCTCTGCCCATAACCTCAACGACAAAAATCCGCTCCATACTGGTAGCCGTATCACGGATTTTATCAATCGCATCCAAAGCCGTGTTGATTGCCGTATCGGTCCCGATCGTATAATCTATACCATTAACATCATTATCAATAGAAGCGGCTAAACCCACGCAGGGAACATTAAATCTTTTATAAAATTCATGCGCCGCGGCAAAAGAACCGTTGCCGCCGATTACCACTAAACCGTCGATATTATTCTTTTTAACCGTCTCATAGGCCCGGTTCTGTCCTTCTTCAGTCCGGAATTCAGCACAACGGGCGGTCTTTAGGATCGTCCCGCCTTGGCCGATGATCCCGGAAACCGAGCGGTGATTTAAAAGTTTAAGTTCTTCATTGATCAACCCCCACCAACCGCGGAAAACCCCCATTACTTCCAGCTTTTGGTTGATCCCATAACGGACCACCGAACGGATAGCCGGATTCATTCCCGGAGCATCCCCGCCGGTAGTTAAAACCGCGATTCTTTTCATCAAGTTCCCATCTCCCAGCTAGCCAAATATTTCTTCTGTTGCTCCGTCAGCGTATCGATCTTGATATCCATAGATTTAAGCTTAAGCGCGGCAATATTTTTATCAATATTCTCCGGAACAGTATAAACCTGTTTTCCTAATTTACGGTAATTCTTCGCCATGTATTCGGCGGAAAATGCCTGATTAGCAAAAGACATATCCATAACCGAAGCCGGATGTCCTTCAGCAGCGGCTAAATTAATTAAACGGCCTTCCCCCAGAAGATAGATCTTGCGGTTATTTTTTAAAGTATACTCGTCAACAAAATCGCGGGTGGCCCGTTTAGATTTGGCAATTGACTCTAAACCCGGGATATCCAACTCTACATTAAAATGGCCGGAGTTTGAAACAATAGCGCCGTCTTTCATTAAGCTGAAATGTTCTTTACGGATAACATTAATATCGCCGGTAACCGTAACAAAGATATCGCCGATTTTGGCGGCCTCCTTGATCGGCATCACCCGGAAACCATCCATCGTCGCTTCCAGAGCCCTCAAAGGATCCACTTCAATCACGACAACTTTAGCACCCATGCCTTTTGCGCGCATCGCTGCGCCCTTGCCGCACCAGCCGTAGCCGCAAACTACAAAACAAGATCCGGCAATTAATTTGTTCGTGGCGCGGATAATTCCATCAAGCGTCGACTGGCCTGTGCCGTAACGGTTATCAAAAAGATGTTTGGTTTGGGCGTCATTAACCGCAATGATCGGATAACGCAGTTTTCCTTCCTGCGCCAAAGCCCTCAGGCGGATCACTCCGGTAGTAGTTTCTTCCGTACCGCCGATAATATTAGCATGCATTTCCGGAGGACGTTGATGAATTGTGCTGACTAAATCCGCTCCATCGTCCATCGTAATATCGGGTTTGACGGCTAATGCCGATTTCATATGCGCATAATAAGTTTTGGTATTTTCGCCTTTAATGGCAAAAACGCCGATCTTTAAATCCTTAACCAAAGCTGCTGCCACATCATCCTGAGTAGAAAGAGGATTGGAAGCGCAAACATATACCTCTGCGCCGGCGGATTTTAAAACATCTGCCAATACGGCAGTTTCAGTAGTCACATGCAAACAGCAGGCTAATTTTAAACCCGCCAGCGGCTTTTCCTTAAGGAACCTTTGCTTAATTAAACCTAAAACCGGCATATTCTTAGCCGCCCATTCGATCCTTAAGGCGCCTTTTTTTGCTAATTTTATATCCTTAATGTCATAACGCATATTATCTCCTTTAATAATAACGGACAAATTTATTAATTTGTAGGGTCGCAAAATCTTTCGCCTCTACATTCGTATTGCGGATCCCTATAGCCGGCTGGCCTGTTTTTTCAGTTCGCTAACCTTATCCAATTTCTCCCAATGAAACTCCGGTTCCATCCTGCCAAAATGGCCGTAGCTGGCAGTTTTTTTATAGATCGGCCGGCGTAATTTTAATGACTCAATAATGCCTTGAGGAGTAAGCTGGAAATTCTGCCGGATCAATTTTACCAAAGCCTCTTCTGAAATCACGCCCGTGCCTTCCGTTTTAACCATCACGCTTAGAGGATCCGCCCGGCCGATAACGTAAGCCAGCTGAATAAGGCATTTTTCCGCCAAACCCGCGCCCACGATATTTTTAGCGATATAACGGCACATATACGCTGCGGAACGGTCAACCTTAGTCGGGTCTTTACCTGAAAATGCCCCGCCGCCGTGAGCCACTGCGCCGCCGTAAGTATCCACAATTATTTTTCTGCCGGTCATCCCGGTATCCGACTGCGGCCCGCCCACGACAAATTTCCCGGTCTGATTAACAAAATACTTAGTGTGTTTATCTACCCAACCGCCAAGAATGGGTCCGGCAACTTCACGAATAATCTCCTGGCGCGCTTTTTCAGTAATATGCTTTCCGCTCTTATCCAAGATATCTTCGGTATGCTGGGAAGCTAAAACCACGGAATCCACCCGCACGGGTTTTCCGTTATCATATTCAACCGTTACCTGGGTCTTGCCATCCGGCCCCAGATATTTTAAAACCTTCTCTTTACGCACGCGCGTTAATTGCATCGCTAATTTTTGCGCTAGCGTTAAAGCCAAAGGCATTAATTCTTTAGTCTCCCGGCAAGCATAACCAAACATGATCCCCTGATCTCCGGCTCCGCCGGTATCCACCCCTTGCGAGATATCCGGAGATTGAGCATGAATCGCGTTAAGAATAGCGCAGGTATGGAAATCAAAACCATATTTAGGATGGTTATAGCCGATATCCTCAATTATTTTCCGGCAGATATCATGGACATGGATAAAACCGCTGGTCGTAATTTCACCGCCTACGATTAAAAGCCCCATGGTAACATAAGTTTCACAAGCTACCCGCGAATAAGGATCGTTTTTCAAACAAGCATCTAAAATTCCATCGGAAATCTGATCACATAATTTATCTGGATGCCCTTCGGTAACCGACTCAGAAGAAAAATAGTGTTTATGCACAGCCATAACTTTCCCCTTTCATTTATTAACCTTTTGCCAGTTTATTTAAGAAAAAGGTTTCTTTTATTAAACAAATATTTCTTTAGCCTGGTTTAAATATTTATAATCGCCGATATCAAACCAAGACCCGTTAAAAACATGGCCATAAATCCAAACCCGATCTTTTAACCAGGCAATGTAGCTTCCGGTAGCGTCAGCTTTTATTTTTTTATCCCGCAGGTAGACATTAATCAAGTTCAAATATTTCTTGGATATGTAATACAAACACATTGCCACCAGGCTTGACTCCGGATGCCTGGGCTTTTCGGTAAAATTAATTACTCTTTTTAATTTATCCAGTTTAACTACGCCGTAGCGGCTGGCATCTTTTTTGCGCTTTAATTTGAACAAACCGATGCTTACCGGAGCAATATTTTTTACCGCCACATCCAAAAATCCCGGCAAAGAACCGCTGAATAAATTATCTCCGCCGACCACCAAAAGGTCATCCCGGATTTTTTTCTTTTTAATCACAAAATTTATATCGCCGATCGCCCCCAGCCTATCCCGGTTATTTTTTGTCAAATCATTAACTAAAGTAATTTTTTTAGAGGTCTTTACGGTTTTGACCCATTTTCTAAAATCCGCGATAAATTTGCTGTTGGTTACCACGTAAATCTCGCTGATCCCGCCTGCAGATTCTAATTTTTCAATAATATGATCGATAATCGGCCTGCCTTTAACCTCTAAGAGCGGCTTAGGATATTTCTTTGTTAAAGGATAAAGCCGGGTTGCGTAACCGGCAGCTAAAATTAATGCCTTCACCCCGCACCTTCTCTCTTGATCAATTCATTAAACCCTGCGACCTTAACAGTTGAATAATTAGAAGGTGCGGGGTTCATCTTATTTTAGAATTTCATCTAACTTTTTGTGTGAAAACTCTTCAACCTCTTTACCGGTCGAAAGTTTAAGCGCTGCCACCGCAATTTCTTGAGCAGCTTTAAAACCGATAGCGCGAATTATATACTTTAATTCCGGGATCACCTGCGGAGGCAAGCTAAACTCATCCAAACCCAGGCCGAGAAGAATAATCGCTAAAGATGGCTCGCCGGCCATTTCTCCACACATCGCTACCTTAATTTTAGACTGATGCGCTGCATCAATAATATTCTTAACCAATCTTAAGACTGCCGGATGCGCCGGATCATAGAGATAGGCAACTTTTTCATTGCTGCGGTCAACCGCCAACGAATACTGGATCAGGTCATTTGTACCGATACTGAAAAAATCCGCCTCAGCCGCCAAAATATCCGCGGTCATGGCTGCCGAGGGAACTTCCACCATTACCCCTACCTCGATTTTATCATTAAACTTTAAACCTTTATTCCTTAACTCTTCTTTAGCTTCACTAAGGAACTGATTTGCCTGGCGCAACTCCTCAACCCCGGAAATCATCGGATACATTAACTTAAGATTCCCGTGTACGGAAGCCCTCAAGATTGCCCGCAGCTGCAATTTAAAAATATCCGGCCGGGCTAAACAAAACCTGATCGCTCTCCATCCTAAAAACGGCTGCATCTCATGCGGAATGTTAAATTGCGATAAAAATTTATCCCCGCCGATATCCAAAGTACGGATAACCACCGAATACGGATTCATTGTTTCAGCCACATATTTATAAGCTTGATAATGCTCCTCTTCAGTTGGGGAATCTTGACGGTTCATATAAAAAAACTCCGTCCGGTAGAGACCGATCCCCTGGCCTCCGTGTAATTTGGCGCTAGGAACTTCATCCGGAAATTCGATATTGGCATTGATCACAATCATCCGGCCGTCAGTAGTCACGGCCGATAGATCTTTAACCGATAAAAACTTATCCGCGATACCTTTTAAATTCTCAAGTTTTTGCTGGTAGCTCTTAAGCGTTTCCTCATCGGGATCTATAATCACGATCCCCGTTGAGCCATCGACGATCAGTATTTCTCCCGGATCAACCTTAGCCGTAATCCCCTCCAACCCCACAACGGCAGGGATCTCCAAAGACTTGGCCATAATCGCAGTGTGCGAAGTCTTACCTCCCATATCCGTAACAAAAGCGGCAACATTCTTGGTATGCATGGCCGCCGTATCCGAAGGAGAAATATCATGCGCCACAATAATTGTCCGGGCCCCGACATCATCTAAACCTTTTTTCTTTTTTCCCAGCAGATTCCTGAGTATTCTTTTGCCGACATCATTAATATCGGCGGTACGCTCTTTAAGGTATTCATCTTCAATTTTTAAAAACACGCTGATATATTTCTTTAAAACGTCGGAGAAAATATAGGCGACATTCAGCTGCTCTTTTTTAAGACGGCTGATCACTTCTTCAATGAGCATCCGGTCTTCCAACACCAGCAGATGCGCATCAAAGATCTGCGCCTCCTCCTGGCCCATGTCTAAATTAATCTTTTTTTGCAGCTCAATAATCTCGCGGCGGGTCTGGATCAAGGCTTCTTCAAAAAGTTGGATCTGCGCCGGGATTTCTGACCAACCGATCGCTTCCCGCGAAACAACCAATTCCTCTTTTCCCAGCAGATAAGCCGGCCCGATACTTATACCGCCTGCTGCGGCAATACCTTTTAGTTGAATCATAATTCTTCCTCGCTACTAATTAGTTTTTCCAGCTCCCCCAAAGCAGCCTCGGCATCCGCCCCATCAGCTTCTACCACAATTAAGCTATCCTTCTCCGCTCCCAGCATCAAAATACCCATAATCGATTTACCGTTCACCTCTTCGTCATCATGACGCACGGTGATCCGGGCATCGAATTTATTAGCAATCTGCACAAATACGGCAGCCGGCCGGGCGTGCAGACCCTGTTTATTTTTTACAATCAGTTCTCTTTTAATTAATGGCATAATTATATCTCTTCAATAAAACTTAAAATGATTTTAGCCAGCTTCTCCGCGTCATGGCGGATCACTCCATCCTGGATCATAGTAAAATCTTCCTCCACCACCCGATACCCCAGGTTTTCGATCTTCTTACGGTCATTGACCACTAAACGCGAATTATCTTGAGAATAACGCTTTAAAACTTCAGCCGGAACTTCACCATTGTTCACTACGCAATAATCCAGGATCTGCTCGTGGCTGTGTTTAAGCAGCGCTTTAATATGGTCGGAAACGCTGTAACCGTCGGTTTCACCGGGCTGAGTCATCACATTACAAACATAAACTTTAACGGCTTCAGATTCGGTAATCGCCTGGGTGATTTCCTTAATTAACAAATTCGGGATTATACTGGTATACAAAGAACCCGGACCCAAAACAATGATTTGGGCTTCTTTAATTACCTTAATCGCATCCGGAGTAGCCAGTAATTGTTCAGGGGTAAGGCTGACCCGGTCAATCGCCTTTCTGGCCTTGGGGATTTGATCCTCTCCGATAACCGTAGTCCCATCTAAATAATGCGCCACCAATGAAACATCGCCTAATGTCGAAGGGATAACCTGCCCGCGCAGGGCTAAAACTTTACTGGTCTCTTTAATCGCCTTTTCAAAATCACCGGTCAGGCGAGTCATTACCGTAAGAAAAAGATTGCCGAAGGAGTGCCCCGAGAATTCTGAGTTACCGTCAAATCTAAATTGAAAAAGATCACGCATCAAAGTCGGTGCATCCGCCAGAGCCACCAGGCAGTTACGTATATCCCCGGGAGGCAAAACATCGAATTGTTGACGCAAGCGCCCGCTAGAACCTCCGCTATCGGCCACCGTAACTACAGCCGAAATATTGGAAGTATAATTTTTTAAACCGCTTAGCAGGACCGACAATCCTGTGCCTCCGCCCACGGTAACGATCCGCGGACCACGGCTTAACTGTTTTTTCTGATATAAAATATCGATTAATTCCGTGCCTCTGGATGAAGGAACAAAAATAGCGATAAAAGAACGCATCATCCTTTTTATCCCCAAAATTAAAATTATAATTCCGGAGATAACAATCACCGCATCCAAAATTTGGATCAGCCAAAATTCTTCGCTACGTAAATTAGCCGTGCCTAGAATTAAAAGCACCACGCCAAAAGCGCCTAGACCTACCCAGCGCTTAATCCCGATCCCGGGATAAAACCATTTTAAAATATCGCTAGCTTTGGCTTTCATTTTAAAAATATGTTCTTAAGTTATGCAGCTAAAAGGATGATCCTGTGGGCTTATCCTGTTTACGCTTTAAGGACCTGGCTAAATAAAGACAATTAGATTAAATCTTTTTTTCATCTTCCTGCGTGATAACCTTAATTACGGATTTTTCATCCAGACAGGTACGTAAGGTATCGCGGAAGTATTTATCCTTTAAGAGACGAGATATTCTAGCTAAAGCTTTAAGATGCGGACCGGCGGAATCCTGCGGGGCAACCAGTAAAAAGAAAATATAAGCTAACTCACCGTCCAGAGAATCAAAATCCACGCCTTTTTTAGAAAGACCGAAAGCTGCAACCAGTTTATCCACACAGTCGCATTTAGCATGCGGGATGGCAATTCCCTGGCCGATAGCAGTCGATCCTAAAGCCTCCCTGGACATCAAAGCTTCAATGAGCTTATTACGATTACGTTTTTCTACATCACCGGCTTCAATTAAAAAATCTACCATTTCTTTAATTACATCTTCCTTGCTGGTAGATTTTATGTCAGTGAGAATAGCTTTCTTTGAGAGAAAATCCATTATCTGCATTTTTTACTCCTTTGTAAATGTATCCCATATATATCACGGGATGAATTTAATCCGCCAATCTTTGCGGCGTACAAAATCAATCTGATATATTTAAATGGAGCGGGAGACGGGATTCGAACCCGCGACATCAACCTTGGCAAGGTTGCGCTCTAGCCAGCTGAGCTACTCCCGCAATACGTATTGCGTACCCGCGCAATTCCACTAGACGCGGGGTACTGCGTCGCTCGCAGTAAATTTATTTAATTACAACGCTCACTCCAACCTAAGGTTTCCCCTATGGCGGTCGCCTGCGGCGCCCTGTTACCCTTTCCTTAGCTTTTAATAATCTAAGACGCCGGTGCCACGTTGTTCGCTAGTGCTTATCAATTACTTAGCTTACTTGCCCACCGGACTAAGCCTATATCAAACGGTTTAATAAATTTATTTGAAACGTCCGGTGTAAAAATTTTACGTAGTAAAATTTTTATGGGCGGAAGAGGATTTGAACCTCCAAGGGTTACCCCAATAGCTCCTAAGGCTATCGCGTCTGCCAATTTCGCCATCCGCCCGGATATTTCCTCTCCACCAACAAATAAACTTTGCTCCTCGCTTACACCTAAATGTTGCAGTGAAATAAACACATTTTTGGTATCGCTCGGAGTAATTTTTGCTTACGCAAAAATTTTATGAGCCTCCCGCGACTCTCCGCCCTCTCAATAAACCTTAGGGCGGAATCCCGCCTCTATTTTATGCTAACGGGAGAACGCGGCGGCCGCGTTACCTGACTATGAAATTTATTTGAGCCTCCCGCGACTCGAACGCGGCACAACCACATTAAAAGTGTGGTGCTCTACCGGATGAGCTAGAGGCCCAAATCTAGGTTTTCATTCTTTACCTCTAGCGAAATCCGCCAACGATCCAATGGCGGGCGAGCTAGAGGCCCAAATCTATAAAGATCTAAATCCGAATTAAATATCCTAAGGTTAGTTTTAAGCTGTAAGTTATAAGTTTTAGCTTACCGCCTAAAGTTTATAACTTAAAACTCAAGAACTTCCTTCTCTTTAGCTTTTAGAAGTTCGTCAATCTTAACAATATATTTATCCACGATCTTTTGCAACTCATCAATACCGCGGAATTTTTCATCTTCAGAAATAATCTTATCTTTTTCCATCTTTTCAACAATTTCCCTGGCATCTCTTCTGATTGTACGCAAAGATACCCGTCCGTCTTCGGACATTTTATGCAAAAGCTTAGCCATCTCCAAACGCCTCTCTTTAGACAGCTGCGGAACCGTAATCCTGATTATTTTTCCGTCATTTGAAGGGCTAACCCCCAAATTTGATTTCAGGATGGCTTTCTCGATCTCGACAATCGCAGTAACATCCCAAGGTTGGATCACAATCAGATGCGCATCCGGCGCCGAAATGGCGGCCAGCTGTTTTAACATAGTCGGAGTACCATAATAATCAATATGCAAACCCTCCACTAAACTTGGAGAAGCCCTGCCGGTCCTGACTTCATGAAACTGGCGATTCATCGACTCAAAGGCCTTTTTCATCTTTTCTTCGGTGCTATTGATTGTTTCTTTAATCGACATGTCAGCTTTCCTTTCCTTTAGCGTACAACCGTACCAATTTTCTCGCCTAAAACCACACGCTTAATATTACCTACACAATTAAGGTTAAAAACCACGATCGGTAATTTATTATCCATGCATAAACTGATCGCGGTAGCATCCATCACTTTCAAACTTTTTTTAAGTACATCGATATATTTTAATTGAGAAAATTTCTTGGCATTCTTTATCTTCATCGGATCCGCTGAATAAACCCCGTCAACCTTCGTCGCTTTCAAAATAGCATCAGCATTAATTTCCATCGCCCGTAAAGCTGCCGCGGTATCCGTGGTAAAATAAGGATTGCCGGTTCCGGCCACAAAGATCACTACGCGCCCTTTTTCTAAATGGCGGATGGCCCTTCTTTTAATATAAGGTTCGGCGATCCTTTGCATTTCGATCGCCGTCATCACGCGCGTGGGCACGCCGGTTTTCTCCAGCGCATCCTGCAGGGAAAGCCCGTTAATCACAGTCGCCAGCATCCCCATATAATCCGCAACACTACGGTCCAGGCCCAGTCCGCGGCAGGCGGTATTCTCCTGGCCGCGTAAAATATTACCCGCGCCTAAAACCACAGCGACATCCACATCCATATCCCGGACATCCTTAATCTGGCGTGAAATAGTCAAAAGCACCTGCGGGTCTATGCCATGCGTCTGCTTACCCTGAAGCGCCTCCCCACTAAGTTTAAGGACTATCCTTTTGTAAACCGGTTTTACCATTATTCACCGATCTTATAGCGGATAAACCTGCGGATAACAATATTTTCGCCCAATTTTGATACAATGCTACCCAAATAATCTTTGATCTTCAGGGTAGGATCTTTCACAAAAACCTGCTCTAATAAACAACTATTTTTATAATAGTCTTCTTTATTTTTTTCATGTTTTAAAACTTCTTCCGGGACATCTTCTTTTTTGATATACTCCGGGCTGACCGCGGCAATCTGCATCGCCAGGTCTTTAGTAAATTTCATAAAATCTTCATTTCTGGCCACAAAATCCGACTCACAGTTAACCTCCACTAAAACTCCGATTTTATTGCCGTGATGAATATAGGAATCAACCCTGCCTTCTTTAGCCGCGCGGCTTTGTTTTTTAGCGGCAATCTCCAAGCCTTGCTTACGCAATAATATCACTGCCTGCTTGATGTCGCCTTTGGCCTCTTCTAAAGCCTTTTTACAATGCGCAACGCTGGCACAGGTTAGATCTCTTAATTCTTTAATTGCCGTAACCGAATTCTTCATTTTAAAATTACCCCTTCTGATTAATAAAGTTAACTTTTTTTCTTAAGTTTTGGTTTAATTTCCACAGCGGACTTCAAATGCGCCCTTTTTACCGCTGCCGCTTCATCTGTCGGCTGGCTATCTTCGACAATCTCTTCAATTTCTTTAATTTTAACCTCTTCTTCCGGAAGAACCTCTGTAGAAATCTCAGCCGCAGCTTTAGCCTCTTCTACTTTAACCCCTTCCTGAGCCAGATAAGACAAGAATTTCTTCCTGCCTTCAATGATCGTGTCGGCGATAAGCGTAACTACCGTGCGAATAGATTTAGTAGCATCATCATTACCCGGGATAGGATAATCTACCAGGTCCGGGTTAGAGTTAGTATCGATTAACCCGATAATCGGAATACCCAAACGCCTTGCTTCGGCAACCGCGGTCTCTTCTTTTTTAGTATCCACGATAAAAGCCGCCTTAGGCATACGTTCCATGGGAACAATCCCGGAGAAATTCTTATTAAGCTTAGCCAATTCTTTTTCCAGGCGGGCAACTTCCTTCTTGGTTAATTTCTCGAATGTTCCATCGACGCGCATTTTTTCGATTTCCTTAAGCCGATTGATGCTCTTTTTGATGGTCGCGAAATTAGTCAGCATCCCGCCCGGCCAACGGTCGGTAACATAATACATCCCGCTGCGGATCGCCTCCTGCTTAATCACATCCTGAGCCTGCTTTTTAGTCCCCACAAAAAGGACGAACTCTCCCTTGGAGGTTATCTCAGTTAAAAAATCCCGGGCGGCATTAATACACTCCTCGGTTTTTTCCAGATCAATAATGTAAATACCGCTCCTTGAACCAAAAATAAATTTCTTCATTTTGGGATTCCAGCGTTTCGTCTGGTGACCAAAATGTACACCTGCTTCTAAAAGTTGCTTGATTAAGTCTGATGGCACGTCTTTAATCCCCCTTCTTTTGGTTTTGGCGATTTAAATTACCAATTCCTACTTCGATAAATTATCTGGTTAATATTTTTTCTGACCTCTGGTTGCGGAAGCAACGTATCCGATCCCCAATAACGGGGCTACGTCGCCAAAACAACGCTTTCAACATCTTGAATCTACAAAATGCTGCGGTAGAAAGTTAATCGGGTAATTATAGCAAAATTTTACTTATTTGCAACTATTTTTAATGCACAAATTGCTTTTAGCGCAAAGCATGGAATCCATCGAAATTCTAGAGATTCTCAGCGTAAGCCTTTGAGGCGGAAAGAATCCGGGTCTTAAACGTCATTTTTGCAGCTCTTGAGCTTCGTAAAGCCGTTTATACAAACCACCTTTTTCCAATAGTTGGCTATGCGTACCCTGTTCAACGATCATACCTTTATCTATAACCACAATGCGGTTAGCATTCCTTACTGTGGAAAGCCGGTGAGCCACCACGAATACCGTTCTGCCGCTCACCAGGTGATCTAAAGCCGCCTGCACAATACGTTCAGATGTTGAATCCAGTTGTGAGGTAGCCTCATCTAAAATCAATATCGGGGCATTCTTTAAAAGAGCGCGGGCAATGGCGATCCGCTGGCGTTCTCCGCCGGAGATCATCACTCCCCGGTCCCCGATAATCGTGTCATAGCCCTGCGGGCAATTAAGAATAAACTCATGGGCATGCGCTTTTTTAGCCGCTTCTTCAATTTCAGAAGCAGTGGCGTTAAGCCTGCCGTAAGCGATATTAGCGCGGATCGTATCATTAAAAAGCATGGTTTCCTGATTAACGATCCCGATCTGGCTGCGGAGCGACTTTAAACTAAGTTCCTGAATATTTACCCCATCGATCAAAATTTCCCCTTTTTGCGGATCATAAAAACGCGGAATTAAATCTACCAGGGTACTCTTACCCGAGCCGCTCGGGCCGACAATCGCCAGCATCTGGCCATATTCAATACTTAAATTAACGCCTTTTAAAATTTGCGTATCAGCATAGCTGAACCAGATATCGTTAAATTTAATATTTTTCTTAAATTCGCTTAAAATCTTTGGCAATAACTGTTCTTTTACGCTGGTTTCCGTTTCCAACACCTCATGGATACGCTCGCTGGCCGCCATAGCCTGCTGGTTTAAGGCATTAACCGCGCTTAATTTCTTAAACGGGCGGATCAGAGATAACAACGAACCGAGAAAAAGCCCGAAGACACCGAAAGATACCTTCCCGGACATAACCTCGCGGCCACCCCAGAAAAACACCAAAACCCCGGCTACCACCCCCAGGAACTCCGTAATAGGATTAAGCAGAAGCGAGCGCTTAATGGTTTTCATGCTGATCTTATAATAATCTGAATTTACCCGGTTAAACCGGCTGACCTCGTATCCCTCCATATTGAAAGCTTTCACTACTCTAGCTCCCATAATTGTTTCATAAAGCAGGGAGTTAGTGTCGGCGATCTTTTCCTGGGAACGCTTGGAAAGTTTTCTCAAGATTTTACCCATCCTGACGATCGGGTAACTGATCAGCGGCAGAAATACAAAAGCAATTAACGCCATTTTAAAATAAATAAAGAAAATAACTACGGCAAAGATAACGATCTGCAAACTCTGATAAATTAAATCCGTCGAACCGTAAGAAACGGCATTTTCAACCAGTTTGACATCATTAGTAATCCTGGACATCAGTTCACCGCCGCGTTTATGGGTAAAATAATTCAGGGATAACGACTGAATTTTGGCGTAAAGACGGCTTCGGATATCCCGGATAACTCTTTGACCGATATCGGACATAAAATAACTTTGATAGAATCCGAAAATACCTTTAAATAAAAAAAGTAGTAAAACTATAACCACCATATAGTTAAGCAAGACTTCCGGAGGGGTATTGTTTATTTTATCCACAAAACCCGCAAGGAAATCAGGCAATTTGGTAGGGACAATGATCTTTTTATTGGTCAGAACCTTATCCGCCAGAGGAACCATCATCGCTAAGGATACTCCGTCAAACACCGCGGAAAACCCCATACAGATGATCGCCCCCAGAAAAAGCAGCTTATAAGGCTTGACAAATTGCAGTAATTTCAGATAGTCCTTCATTCTTTACCTTTCTTTAAGGAAAGTATTCTAACATATACCCTCAACCATAGCAAACCTTTTTATTGGTTTTAATAACCAGGCTCGCTTTGTTTAGGGCAAGCTACCCTTAAGCCTTGCCCTATAATTACCTTTTCATTATTTTTCAGCACCTTTTATCCCGGTCCAACCACCCTTAAAAAATTCCTATTGCAAGTCACCACCTACTCTGCTATGATTTTAAACATGGATAAACTTAAAGTAGGCGTAATCGGAGTAGGGCATTTAGGCAGCATTCATGCCAAAATCTATAAACATATCCCCGGGTGCACTTTAGTCGGGGTATGCGATTCCGATCCAGCGCGGCTTAAAGAGGTATCCGGCTCCCTTAGGGTACCCGGATACACCAACCCGCAAGAGCTGCTGGGTAAAATTAACGCTGCTAGCGTAGCAGTACCTACTCTGCGGCATTATAGAATAGCCGAAGAGTTTCTTAAGGCCGGGGTACATCTTCTAGTTGAAAAGCCCTTTACGGTAAACCTGGAAGAGGCGGATCAATTAATCAAGCTGGCTAAAGATCAGCATCTTATCCTGCAGGTCGGCCATATCGAAAGATTTAATTCCGCTTTTACGGCCACCCAAAAAATAATCAAAGACCCCAAATTTATCGAATGCCACCGCCTCTCTCCTTTTCCTAACCGTTCGCTGGATGTCGGCGCAGTCTTAGATATTATGATCCACGATATTGATATTGTTTTAGGGCTGGTAGATTCCCCTTTGGAGAGGGTTGAATCCGTCGGGATTAATGTGCTCACTGCTTTTGAAGATATCGCTAACGCCCGCTTGACTTTTAAAAACGGCTGCATCGCCAACCTTACCGCCAGCCGCATATCCGACGAAATAATGCGTAAAATCCGCATATTTCAGGAAAATACTTACATATCTTTAGACTATAAAAACGCTGAGGCTTGCGTATACCGAAAACTCGGGGATAAAATAACCAAAGAGCGCCTGCCGATTGAAAAAGAACAACCCTTGCAGAAAGAACTGGCATCCTTTGTAGACTGCGTTATTAATAATAAGGAACCCCTGGTTTCAGGTCCGGTGGCCCGCGACGCCTTAGCCGTGGCTTTAACCATCCAAAAACAGATATGGCAGAAATAAAAAAGATAATGATTGTCTGCGGAGAACCCTCCGGAGACCTGTTAGCCGGAAATCTCGTAGCCGCCCTCCAGAAACTCCAGCCCCAGATTAAATTTTGCGGCGTGGGAGGCCTGCATTTAGCTAAAACCAGAGCGGAAATTTTTTATAATATCAACGAACTTTCCGTAATGGGTTTTTTTGATGTGCTAAAAAAATTACCCCGTTTCCTAAAGCTAAAGAAATTGGTCTTAGCTAAACTTAATGCCGAACAACCGGATTGCCTGATCCTGGTGGATTTTTCCGGATTTAATTTGCGATTGGCCGCCGCCGTCAACAAACGCCTTCCGGTAATCTATTATGTCAGCCCTCAAATCTGGGCCTCTAGGGAAGGCCGTATAAATTCTATCAAAAGATTTATTTCAAAAATGGTAGTACTTTTTAAATTTGAAGAAGAATTCTACCGAAAACACCAGATCCAGGCAGATTTCGCCGGACACCCTTTAATAGATCTAGTTACTTCTTCGGTAAATCAACAGGATTTTGCCGATCGCTTCGGGATAAACCCGGGAAAAAAAATTATCTCTCTGCTTCCCGGATCGCGTAAACAGGAGGTCAGGTTAATTTTACCTTTAATGCTAAAAACTGCGCAGCTGATTAATCAGGCGATTCCTCAGACACAGTTTATTATCGCTAAGGCTCCTAACCTGGAAACCCAAAACTATTTAAATATCTGCAAAAATTTTGCTTTAGATTTGAAAATTATTGACGGACGAGCTAGCGACTGCCTGAACATTGCTCAAGCCAGCATTGTCTGCTCAGGAACCGCTACCCTGGAAGCAGCGATCATTCAAAAACCTTTTGTCATCGCATATAAAACCAATTTACTAAATTATTTGCTTTACCGGCCGCAGATAAAGATACCTTATATCGGAATGGTAAATATTGTCGCGGGAAGAAAAATCGTTCCGGAGTTTATTCAATTTAACGCCCGGCCTAAAATGATTGCCCAAGCTATCATCGAACTGCTTCAAAATCCTCTCTCTGCCCAAAGCATGAACCAAAACCTTAAAGCGGTAAAAGATTCACTCGGCGCGCCCCAAGCAGCAGACCGGGCGGCCGGATTTATCCTGAATTTCCTGCAAAATAATTAAGTATTGCCGCCTGCTACTACAAAAAAAGAAAATAGCAAACTCCAAAATTCTTAACGGATAACCGAGTATTGCGTCGGCGCGGCCTGCTGACCAGAGGACCCGCTAAATCTAATAAGACTTTGCGCTCTCTATCCGCTCATCAATCGACGGATGGTTAAAAAAGAAAAATTTAATTACCGGGTGGGGGTGGCGATCGGAAAGATTTTGTTCGGCTAATTTTTCCATCAGGCTGATAAAGGCCTCTTTGTCCTGAGTAACTTTGAGGGCCAGTAAATCCGCCTCTTTTTCCAATTTACGGCTAAACCAGGCTTCCAGAGGTTGAGAGATAATTCCAAAAAGCATAAAATAAAGAAAAACTAACGGTAAACTGGCCAATTGAGATAGAGAATTTAATTTAAATACCCCTAAAGTTATAATACTGGTTTTAAAAATCAGATAAAACAACCCCAGAGTCACTAAAGCATTGACGGCAATCAGCTTGATAATATGTTTAAGCCGGTAATGCGCAAACTCATGCGCCAGGATCACCTCTACTTCATTATGAGTATACTTGTCCCTTAAAGTATCGGCCAGGAGCACGCGTTTAGTTTTACCCAGCCCGCAAAAAGCAGCATTCGCCTTAAGCGTCTTTTTACTGAAATCTATTTCAGAAACTTCCATCAGCTTAATCTGCATTTTGGCAGCTAAATCAAAAATTCTTATCCGTAAAGCCTCGTCTTCCAGTTTTTTGTATTTAAAAAATAAGGGGATGATTAAAACCGGGGCTATTTTAGCTAAAACCACGCTAAAAATTATCCAAAGGATAGAGAGAACCAGCCACCACTGGCTAAATTTAGCCAGAACCCAATAAAAAGATAAAACTAAAATCAGAGAAAATAGATAGGACAATGCTTGGGATTTTAACTGGTCCATCCACCAAGCACCCGCTCCCTGCTTGGAAAGATGAAATTTATGCTCCAGGGTAAAATCGGAATAGAAATTAAGCGGCAAATTAAATAAATAGTAACCCAAAGAAATAACCAATAGGTACCCGGCGATCAATGCGTAAGAAGGCAAAGCGAAATTTTGTAGGAGATTTTCTAAAAATAAAGAAAGCCCCGATCCTAAAAAAACCAGGAGCAGGGCTAAACTATAAAACATATCAATGATACTTAGAGTGTATTTGCGGTGAGAATAGCTTTTAGCTAAACTCGGCATATTATTTCTTAGCAGTTTTGGCTACCGGGGCGACATTAACAAAAGTACGCAGCTTACCATGGCTGGTCTTTTTCCGCGTAAAATAAACTTTACCCGGACAAGAGGCAAATAATGTGCCTAGACCGCGGACATTAATTCCCGCTTTATAGGTATCGACCCCGCGCACCAGGATTTCACCGGTTTTGACCAGTTTTCCACCGCTAGATTTAAGCGCTTTATCTTTTTTGGGAGTAGAAAAACCACCGATCATGTTATATTCCTCCTATAAGTTTTATCTGAATAAATCTTCTCAATAAATTAAGCAAGGTGTAATATTACCACAAATCCATCAATTAAGCAATACTTCTTCATCTTTATCCGGGATATGCACAGCTATGCCCTTAGAGATCAGGATATCCGCCAAAGCCTGAGATTGCTCCAATTCTCCGTGCACCAGAAAGATCTTTTTAAGCGGAAGGCAACCGGAGACAAAATCCAATAATTCCTTTTGGTCGGCATGGCCGGAGAAAGAGTTAATTACCACCACTTCCGCATTCAACTCATACTCTACTCCGAATATCTTTACAAAAGGAGTTTTATCAACGATCCTCCTGCCCAAGGTATCCTGAGCCATATATCCGACCACTAATATCATATTCCGGGAATCCTCGATGTTATTCTGCAAATGATGCAGTATTCTCCCGGACTCGCACATTCCGCTTCCGGCAATAATAATCATCGGCCGTTTATCCATATTCAAAGACTTGGATTCTTTTTGATCGCGCACAAAGCGTAAATTTAATAATTCAAAGGGATTATCCCCCCGGCTGAATGCCAGGCGGGTTTTTTCATTCAAAAAATCCAAGTGATACTTGAAAAGATCAGTAATGTTGGTAGCCAGCGGACTATCCACATAAATCGGTACTGAAGGAATAATCTTTTCCTTAAGCAATTCATTTAAGAAGTAGATTACCTCCTGAGTACGCTCCAAGGTAAAAGAAGGAATAAGCACTTTGCCTCCCCTTTTAACCGCCCGGCTGATCGCTTCTCTTAATTTCGACTGCGCTTCATCAATCGGCCGATGCAGCCTGCCGCCATAAGTAGACTCCAGGATTAAATAATCTAAGCCTTTGGGAATTACCGGATTATCCAAAAGCGGCAAATTCTTTCTTCCCAAATCTACAGCATAACCTAAACGCAGAGAACGATCACCATCCTTAATATCCAGGACGACAATCCCGGAGCCCAGAATGTGCCCGGCATCGATAATCGTGGCAAAGATATCTTTGGCAATACAAAATTTCTGGTTATACGAAATAGAACGGAATATCCGGGTGCTTTTAGAAGCCTCTTTAGCGGTATACAAAGCTTTGCGTAAAGGTAAATTCATGCGCCGGTTAATTTTATTTAAATAGCGCACATCTTCTTCCTGGATCTTGCCCGAATCCACTAACATCAGATCCGCCAAATCCTTAGTGGCTGAAGTTGTATAAATCTTACAGCGTAAGCCCTGTTTAATTAAATTAGGGATATTGCCGCAATGGTCGATATGGGCATGCGACAGAACCATAGCTTTAATCGTCCGGGGATTATAATGAAACGTGGTATTGATTTTATAGAAAGCTTCACGATGCCCTTGGAAGAGTCCTCCATCCAGCAGGATATCCGTACTGCCGGCTGAAATTAAATGGCTGGAGCCGGTAACTGTTTTTGCTCCCCCCAAAAATTTTATTTTAACTGACATAATTTAAAATGGTCTTCTTAAGCGACAAAAAGATTCCGTGAGGAAAACTTCCCATCCGTGGTTAAATTTACTCCCAGCCGTTTGAGGCCGACTTCATCTCCCGGAGTAGGAATGTGCGTCATATGCACTTCACATCCCCTTAGCTGGCTAAGCTTCTGCATCGCTAACTCCGCAGTATGGCTGGTCGCCGCGCTTATGGAAAGAGCGATCAAACACTCCTCCAGATCCAGGTTTTCAGAATCTGACCTTAAAATATCTTCTTTCAGTTTAGCGATCTGGCTTATAACATGCGGACTCAAAAGCAAAATCTCATCCGGAATATGCGCTAAAACTTTAAGCGCGTTCATGATTAAGCTTGAAGCAGCATGCATTAACCCGGAATTTTTCCCCGTAATTACCTCTCCGCTGCCTAACTGAATGGCCGCAGCGCAGAATATACCATCATGCCCTTTATTCTGTTTCTCTGCCTCTTCGGCGGCTTTTCTGGATATCTCCACTACCGCCCGGTCGGTAACCTTAACCCCCGTTTCCTCCATCATCGCCGCCACCCGGTCCACCGTCTCTTTTTTCTCAATCCCTAAAACATATTCACTGTTATATCTAAAGTACCGCCGGATCAGCTCTTGTTTAGCCGCCTCCTGCACTACCTGGTCATCAATAATTCCAAAACCCGCACGGTTAACTCCCATGTCGGTGGGAGAATTATAGGTGGGAAAATTAAATTCTTTGGTAAAAATCCTGCTTAACATAAGTTTAAGGATGGGAAAACTTTCTACATCCCGGTTATAATTAACCGCACTCTGGTTATATTTTTCTAAATGGAACGGATCAATCAGGTTGAAATCCTGAATATCCGCCGTAGCTGCTTCATAAGCAATGTTAACCGGATGCTTAAGCGGCAAATTCCAGATCGGAAAAGTTTCAAATTTTGCGTAACCGGCATTGACCTTACGCTTGTGCTCATGGAATAGCTGCGACAGACAAGTAGACAACTTTCCGCTATTAGGACCTGGGGCAGTGACTACCACGATAGGATTTTTAGTTTGAATATAATCATTTTTACCAAAACCTTTTTCACTGACAATCGCATCCACGTCCGCCGGATACCCGGAAATCGGATAGTGCAAATAAACCTTTACTCCGCGGCGCTCCAATTTATTTTTAAATATGACCGCCGAAGGCTGATTGGCAAAACGCGTGATCACCACCGCCAAAACATCCAGACCCCATTTTCTTAAATCATCGATCAGTTTTAAAGTAGCCGCATCATAGGTAATCCCGAAATCTCCGCGCACCCTGCCCGTTTCAATATCCGCAGCGTAGATGGAAAGCACAATATCAATCTTATCTTTTAAACATTGCAGTAATCTAATTTTTACATTCGGGTCATAACCCGGCAGGACGCGGGCGGCATGATAGTCAAAACACAGTTTACCCCCAAATTCCAGATAGAGTTTATTATCAAAACTTTTTACCCTGTCCAGGATAGCTGCGGTTTGTTCCTTAAGATATTTTTCGTTGTCAAAACCTAGTTTTCCGGTCATTTTTCCCTCGTTATTAGATTATTGTATTATAAGATAACTGACTTGTAAAGCGAGTAAAATTATTCTTCATAAAAAAAGCGCTTAGTGCCGATAATCCGGCTCCTAAACGCCTTTGTTTAGCAACACTATACCACCGGTCATAGAAAAGTAAATATATTATTTACCGGCGCTAACAGCGCAAGGAATAACAGGACCGCTAACCCAATTCCAAAAATTCCTTCCCTTCTTTCCAAGGATTAAGATAACGCACGATACTTAAATTGGTATCCTGGATTAAATCCACTTGCCGTTTATTTTCTGCTGGCGAAACTATCTCGATCTTCGGCCTGCGAATATCTGATTCATTTTGGCTCCTGACTAAAGCAACGCTATTATCATTCAAAGCCACCACCGCTCCGATCGGCCAAAGCCCCATGAATTTGAAAAATTTATCCAATAACTCCGGATCAAAAGCACTCCCCCTATCTTTATTCATTATGTTATAAACCACATCCGGAGAATAATCCTGTTTATAGCCGCGCCTTTGCGAAAGAGCATCGTAAACGTCGCAAATCCCAACAATCATGGAAGCAATATGCTGTTTTCTTAAAAAAGGCATCCTGGGATACCCGGAAGAATCATATTTTAAATGATGTTCGAAAGAAACCACCACCGGCAGAATACCCAGAGTATCAACATATTTAAGCATAATCTGGGCGCCTAATACCGTATGGCTTTTGATCTGTCCGAATTCCTGATCCGTAAGCTGGCTGGGCTTATGTAATATTTTACGGGAAATAAAAAGTTTACCTACATCATGATACATCGCCGCCATTCCAATATTCAAAATGTCGTTTTTATCAAAACCTAACCGGGAGGAAAAATACATGGAAAAAATAGAAACGTTCAGCATATGAATATAAGTCTCAACATCATACCGCTTGACCGTAGCTAATTTAAGCAGCTCCTGCCGCTGCGAGCTCAAATTCTCCATAATATTATTCAGGGAAAATTTAAGCGCCAGATGGTCAATCTTCTGAGAATTAAGGACTCCATTTAAGGCCTGCCCGATTACATCCGCGGAAGAATCATAAAGCGCAGGCTGCGTCGGGACGAGAATATTTTTCCCCGGCTGCGCATCAACTTTAAGTTTGCCGATATTAATATGCTCCACTCCGGCTAGGCTAAGCGAAGCCTCCAGATCGCCTTTAAAATCTTCTTTAGGCCCGGCGATAAAACAGATAAACTTCCGCAGCTCTTCCCGGCTTAAACCGTTATAGAAAGCAATCCTTTCGATATTTCTCTCTTTTAAATAAAGTATCGACGGCCGCAAAAATTTCGCCAAATCAAAAAGTACTTCTTTTTCAAAAGCCAATTCCTCGCCGATAATACCGATCACTACTTCCCGGCGGGAATTCAAAACCTCGGTAAAATCTTCCAAGGTTTTATCCAGGGATTTTTGGAACATGGGATGCGCTTCTCCATACATCTTAAGAGATTGAAGACAAGTCAAAAGACCTTTAAAAGCTACTTCGATATCAGAATGCATTCCACTCCTTTAAGATCTGGTTAGCTTTAGCGCGCAATTTCCGGTTCCAGAAGAATTTTCGGCAGCTCAAATCACGGATATACCCGGCGGCCTCAATCAATCCTAATTCAAAAACCAATTGCATGTTTTCAATAAGCAATTGGTTCTTACTTCCGCAAAAAGAAGGCGTTTTAAACAGAAACTCCAGAGCGCCGCTGCCGGCCTGCGGATCCAGGATCAAAACCGAAAGTAAGTTTTTCCTAAGCGAGGGGGAATCCGTAGCCAATTGCCGCAGCAAGAACTGCGCATCCACCTTTTTTAATTTTCGCATATTATTTAAAATCTCGATTTTGATCAGCTCATTGGCAGAAGAATAAATATGATCTAATATTCCCAGGGTAACCGGCAGAGCCAGTTGGGCTAAAGCATCAATTAGGCTGGAAATAAACTCGATATCCTGCAGCCTCTGTTGGACCCGGTCATAGAAAACATCTAAATTCCCCGGGAAAAATTTAAAATATAAATTTAAAATATTTTTATTGGCTTTCTCGGACAAGAATATTTTATCCAGGTAAAAACTCACCTCTAATGAAGCAAAAGAAATCATCTCCAGCAAAAACTCTCTTTCAGCAAGCAGGGGTTGATTTAGCACGGTGTTTTCAACAAAAGCCGAGAACTTTTTTTCAAGCTCAACCAAAACACTGTTGCCTGCCTTTTTTCTTTTGTTTAACACCCCCCAAAGATCTTTTATAAAAACCGGGTCATTATCTTCAAATATACCGGGCAATTCTTTTTCTAAAACTTCCGCAGCCAAAACCAGATTATCCCTGTCTTCATCCAGAGAAAGTATATCCAGGATTATATAGCGGTAATTTTCCTTGAGTGTTTTTTGATCAAAAATTAATTCCCCGGAAGAAGCAATTTCTTTAATTAAAGATTCCAGCGTATTGCGATATACCGCGGATAACCGGTTATCCTGAGTAGTGCTCAATAAATTTCTGACCCGCCTGACTATTTTAGGGTTGTTATTTAACTGCTGGCTGGCGCTGGCCTTATTTAAAATATTTTGGGCGATCTCCGAAGGGTTTTTTTGCTCGGCCATTTTTGAAAAAAGCTCCAGGCTCAAAGAATCGAAATTTTCTTCCTGGTTAAGTCCTTCCCAGAAAAGATTACTCAAGTCATCCTGATTTAACCCTTCAAAAATCAGCTTGAGTTTAGCTAATTTTTCTTCATCGAGTGATTTTTTATTCCTTAAAATCCATAAAAAAAGTTCCTTGGAGCATTTAGCGAATTGTTCTTTGTTCTTTATCTTTAAAGAAGCCAAAAATTCCTTAATATTGGAAGGAATTTCTTCGGTTTCAAAGATATCATTCTGGTCCGTCCGTTTGATCAAAGAGCCGAAATTTTCCGCCAGGTTACTTAATTTTTCCTGGTCATTACTTTGCACCGCATTTTTAAGCATATAGCCCCAGACATCAACACACTCCTGGCCATTTTTTTGCAGGAAAGCGGAATAATCCAATTCTTCAATAATAAAGCTGGGCACCTGGTACTTATCCAAAAGCCCCTTAATTCCTCCGCTCTTGGCAATATCTTTAGGCGCCTGGGAAATTGCGGAAAAAAACCCCACCATCTCTGCGAAGGAAGCGCCCTTCTGGATCTCTAAACTTTTGATTTTACGCTGGTGTAATAGGCGGGCTAACTCATCGTAGAAACCGGCCCGGTTCAAATTCTTTTCCTCAACCACTAGCCCTAAATCGGTTACCCCGATTTTGAACGGATCGATCAAAGCCTGGATTTCTTGAAGTTTAAGTTTAAAATTTTCAACAGATTTAATGAAATACGGATGATCTTTGGGGTAAGAAAAAGCAGTAGTTAAAGTAACTCTTAAACTGCGGAAAAATTCTTCAATAACTTCTTCTTTGTTCACGAGAGTTATTTTACAACTTAACACTAAAGCTTGCAACTAGAAAATAACAGGTGCCCCGGAAGTTTACCGGGGCACCTGTAAAACAGCGGTTAACTTATCTTATGATCAGCTTATACCAATCCTTGATCCAGCATGGCATCAGCGACTTTAACAAACCCGGCAATATTTGCTCCGTTAACATAATTAACATGCCCGGATTCTTTACCATACCTGACGCATTGTTCATGGATAGCGATCATTATATTATGCAATCTCTGGTCCACCTCTTCACGGGTCCAGGATAACCTGAGGCTATTCTGGCTCATTTCCAAGCCGGAAGTAGCTACGCCGCCGGCATTGGAAGCCTTACCGGGAGCATAAAGAATCTTGGCTTTCTGAAATACTTCAACCCCTTCTGGAGTTGTGGGCATATTCGCCCCCTCGGCAACCGCCATACAGCCATTTTTTACCAGAGTTTTAGCATCATTTTCATCTATTTCATTCTGAGTAGCAGAAGGAAAAGCAACATCGCACTTAACGCTCCAGGGCCTCTGTTTCTCAAAATATTTACAATTAAACTCTTTGGCGCATTCTTTAATCCTGCCGCGCTTAACATTCTTTAAATTCAAAACACAGCTTAACTCTTTTTGATCAATACCATCCTTATCATAAATATAACCGTCAGAATCAGACAAAGTAACTACCTTAGCCCCCAGCTGGATAAGTTTTTCTACCGTATATTGAGCAACATTGCCTGAACCAGATACCGCGCAGGTTTTTCCTTTTAAAGAATCGCCTTTGGTCTTAAGCATCTCCTCGGCGAAATATACGCAGCCATACCCTGTAGCTTCCGGACGAATAAGGCTACCGCCCCAATTAAGACCTTTTCCCGTAAGTACGCCTGAGAATTCATTGCGTAATCTTTTATATTGTCCGAATAAATAACCGATCTCGCGGCCGCCGGTACCGATATCTCCGGCAGGCACATCAGTATTAGGACCAATATGCCGGAAAAGCTCAGTCATAAAACTCTGGCAAAATTTCATTACTTCATTATCCGATTTCCCTTTAGGATCAAAATCAGAACCGCCTTTTGCTCCGCCCATCGGCAGAGTAGTAAGCGCGTTCTTAAAAACCTGCTCGAAAGCTAAAAATTTCAATATCCCTAAATTCACGCTGGGATGCAGGCGTATTCCGCCTTTATACGGACCGATGGCGCTGCTCATCTGGATCCGATAACCGCGGTTGATCTGAACCTCTCCCTGATCATCAAGCCAGGGGACGCGGAAGATAATTGTTCTTTCCGGTTCGATCATCTTTTCCAATATTTTAGCTTTCTGGTATTTAGGATTTTTCTCAACATAAGGCATTACTGATTCCACAACCTCTTTTACTGCCTGGTGGAATTCTTTTTCACCCGGATTCTTTCTAGCGACCATCTCCATAAACTCTGCAATTTTCTTTGACATTATTCTTCTCCTTTTTTAGAAAGCCTGTTAATTATCGACCGAGCGGCTTGTTTGGCCATACCCATCGCCTCGATTACCGTACCTTCTCCTCCAACAATATCTCCACCGGCAAAAACCCCTTTAATGGAACTTTCCATGCTTTCAGAGTCCACGATGACATCTGAATATTTATCAGTTTTTAATTCCGGCGTGGCATTAATTAAAATCTGGTTAGCTTTTAACCCGACAGCAATTACGCATAAGTCACAATCCAGTTCAAAATCGCTTCCCTCTATAATTACCGGCCTTCTCCTGCCTGAACTATCCGGCTCTCCTAATTTAGATCTTAGACAAACCATTTTCTTAACTAAACCCCTCTCATCCCCGATGAATTCTTTGGGTTGAACTAAAAATTCAAATTTTATCCCTTCTTCCCTGGCATGTTCAATTTCCAGGCGGCGGGCAGGCATCTCAATCTCAGTGCGCCGGTAGACAACCGTAGTATTAAGCGGCAAGCCGCTCATCTTCTGCAGCCTTAAAGCTACCCGGGCAGCATCCATGGCCGTATTCCCTCCGCCGACGATCAAAACATGCTTACCGATATTAACCGGAGTATGGAATTCAGGAAATTTATAAGCTGACATTAAATTGACCCGGGTTAAGAATTCATTTACTGAGTAGATATTACAGAAGTTCTCACCCTTAATCCCCAAAAAAGACGGCACGCCCGCGCCTAATCCTAGAAATACGCTGGCATACCCTTGATCAAATAGCTCCTGAATGGTTCTGGCGCGCCCGACAAGAAAATTAGTGATAAAATTAACTCCCAGTTTTTTAAGGTAATTTATTTCAAAATCCAAAACATCCCCGGGCAGCCTGAAAGGCGGAATACCGTACCTTAAAACCCCTCCGGTTTTATGCAAACTTTCAAAAATATCAACTTTGACCCCCTTGCGGGCTAACTCTCCGGCACAACATAAACCTGCCGGGCCGCTGCCCACTACCGCTACTTTAAATTTAGAAAG
>Ga0116171_10000172_pt1 | contig 67588 bp, 56 predicted proteins | sample AD_JPNHW2_MetaG_FD_89798 | JGI IMG/M metagenome (GOLD analysis project Ga0116171, IMG submission 89798) | Active sludge microbial communities of municipal wastewater-treating anaerobic digesters from Japan - AD_JPNHW2_MetaG | ecosystem: Engineered > Bioreactor > Anaerobic > Digestate | place...
AAAATGAAAGATCAGGCAATTGTCTGCAATATCGGTCATTTCGACAACGAAATTCAGATGTCAAAAATCGAAGGCTGGCCCGGAATCAAGAAAACCAACATCAAGCCCCAGGTTGATAAATATACCTACAAAGATGGCAAGATGATCTACGTTCTGGCTGAAGGTCGCCTGGTCAATCTTGGCTGCGCCACCGGTCACCCCAGTTTCGTCATGAGCAACTCATTCACCAACCAGACGCTTGCCCAGCTCGATCTGTGGCAGAATGAGCACAAAGTTGGCGTTTATACCCTCTCTAAAAAGCTCGACGAAGAAGTCGCCCGACTGCACCTCGAAAAAATTGGGGTCAAACTCACCAAGCTTACCCCGAAACAGGCTGATTATCTTGGTGTTCCGGTCGAAGGCCCCTACAAAGCTGACCATTATCGCTACTAAGAGCTGAATAAGACCAGCGCCCGAACTCACCAGGAGTTCGGGCGCTTTTCTTTCGGGTTCAATTTTCTTCAGCGGCCCTGGCCAGCATAGTTGTGATATCGGCATCGACAGAGCGACGGTTTTCGCCGGCGATGCGATGCAGTTTGTCAGAGAACTCCTGGCGACGGCCAGCCAGAAGGTTCAGCTTTTCTTCAAAATAACCCTGGGTTGCTTCAGGTGGCGGGCAGCAGAACTGCCAGCGACAGGCCGCCGCGAAGGCCGTAACCTTTGGATCGTAGGCGATTCCGATCCAGGGGATTGACAGGCAGGTAGAGACAATACAACCGTGCAGGCGCATAGACACGACCACATCGAATTCAGCAAAAGCTTCGAGCGGGTCAGCGGCGTATAGGATATCGCCGATCCAGCCGGCCGATCTCCAGACAGTTTCGTCTTCACCAGGCTGAAAGGCAACCGGCACCAGTTCGAGGTTCTCGTTGTCAGCACGCATGCGCAGCAAGTCAGCAACAATGCGAGCTGAATCAGGAACCGAGGAACGAATCACGGCTCCGACCCGCAGGGCATCTTTTTGCCGTTTAACCGGAACCCGGCGCGGCTTTTCATTGAGAAAGACAAGATCAGAGCTGACCGGAATGCTCTCGCGGCGGGCTAAGGCTGCGCCGACAGCTGCTGATTCGCTGTCTCTGGCGCTGAGAAAACCGGCCTTCGACAATTCGCAACTCAGCCAGTTTTGCAAAATACCGGCAGTGAAACCGGAGGTTGCAAAGGGGCCGAGGCCCTGAGCCGGCAGCAGCACAACCGCACCGAAAAGGCGGGCCATGGTAAGCAACGACAGGTAGTAAACGAGACTCAGGCTGCTGGTGGCAGACTGAAGCACCCCACCGCCCGGAATAGCAATCAAGCGACAGTTAACCAGTTCTTCGGCGAGCAGGAACAGATTGCTTCTCGGCACCAGGTGCAGGCGGCCTTCGGTTACCCGGGTTGAAGAGCCACGATTGAGTATGGCAATTTCATAATCAGGGAATTCGCTGGCAAACCTGCGGATAAAAGTATCACATAGCAGTTCATCGCCGGCATTACCGAAGCCGAAGTAACCAAGAAGCAGGAGTTTTCGGGGTTTTTCGGCACCCGCCCGCAACAGCAACTGAAGAACTGCTGCCGCAAAAACGACGGCGACCCCTATAACCAGACCAAGCCACAGCCCGTTGAAAATACGCAGCAGGCTGAGCAGCAGTGGAGTATGAAAATGACAGAGTGAATTCAGGGCTGAAACCTGGCCCATCTGCATGAAAACTGCCAGCAGCGGCAGAATTGCAAAATTACGCCGCAGGTAGAAAAAAATGAACAGCAGCCCGGCCGGGTAACCGACGAGAAATTCCTTGTTGCGCGGCCTTGCCACAAGTATGTTCTCAAGAAAGGTGCGAAAGGTATCTTCAGCTTCAGAGGGTTTAAGAAAGGTAACGTTACCAGAGCGAAGAACGTAGAGAAGCACGCTGCCGGCGGCTGCTGCCAGCAAAATACCGACAACCGGCGTTAAAGGGCGGTGCAGCAGGCCGAAAATGCCGCGCCCGTAACTGCGCAGCGACCAGATGCCCGTGATCAGCAACGGTAGAATGAACGCGAGCTTTATGCCTCTGAACTGATCGAATTTGAGCAGATATTCGATTTCAGAATAAAGACCGGCAATCAATAGACCGCCGAAAATTGAGGGCAAAACCATGCGCAGTGCGAACCCTGGCACATTTTTCCAAAAACCGGCGGCGCCGTTTTCTTCGAGTCGGCGCATCGCCAGAACAACCCCTAGACAAGAGTAAGAAACGGCTCCCAGAAGGCCGGCCAGCGCAGTAAACTGGTCGGCTGGAGCTGCAAAACAGAAGACAGAGAACAGAGCAACGGTGCCAAGACAGAAGTTCGGGCCAATGGATGGCCAGAAGGTGGTGCGCAGAAGAATTAGCAGACCCAGCAATAGTGAAATACCGGCCGCCAGTTTTTCAAAAATGGTCATGGGGCCGACCAGGTGGCGAGGCTCATGCAGGCGCTCAACCTGGTTGTTGGCCACACGAAACCCTGACTCGGAGAGTTCTTTAACTATGCGTGCCAGATAGTCGATGTTAAAATTGGCCAGGTTTTCGATAAACTTCTTGTCATCTTGAAAGAAGCAGCGGATATAGAGCATTTTCAGACTGCGATCTTTGACGGCACGCACCCATCGTGCGACTGCACGCGGAACATTATAGACAAGATCGAGTTCTTTGCGGCCAATGCTGTGAACCCTTACAAATGGCCGGGTTGCGGCAAGGCCGTTCAGATATGTTTCGATGCCATTCTGCAGGTTGAATTCGACCCAGCCGATGCGATAAGAGCGTTCTTTGAACAGGCCAACAATCTTGTTAAGTTCGCCCCTTGCGCCAAGCATTTCTTCTTCGGCAAAGAGCAGGGCTGAGACGCTTGCCGGAGGAGGCAGTGATTTTATTATCTTCGCGGCAGCATCCACAGAGAGACCTGGATAATTGTAAACCCTGACCACCAGACCAAGCCCGGCATCTTCAGCCATCTGAAAATACTCGGTCGAGAAGCCCAGACCAACGCGCTCCCGGAAGCCCTGACTGGATTTATTGACCAACAGCAGGTTGCGGTGAACGCGTCGAAGTCTATCGATGGGGATTTTCCAGGAGAGGGTCTGCTCGATGCGGTCAAGCAGTGCGGTATTTTCGCTATGAACCCAAAGAGAGCCGAGGGTGCTCGTGCCGGCGGGTGGTTCAAGCTCGTAGGTTTCTTCGAGCGAGAGTTTGCGAATCTCGCCGCTGTTCATAACCGTGATTTTGCCTTCGGCTTCGAGAGTAGCGAACGTATCTTCAGAAATCGCAACCGAACTTGCGCCATTCTTTTTGAGGGTATCGAAGAGTTCTTTGAGTGACCAGCCTTCTTCGCGGGCCAGCTTACGAATTTCTTCGAAGTCAACTACGGTTTCGATAATTACGTTGCGCTGCTCGGCAATATGGCGAAAAACCAGACGCCAGGCTGAAACCAGCACACCTGGGATCATAAGCGGTATTACAATCAGCCAGAATATTGAAAACCTTTTAAAAAAATCCATGGCTCAGGGGTTTGGCGCATCAGCGAGATATGATGCCATCAGTGTTGTCAGTTTGCGGGCCTTCAGAACTATTCCGCTACCGTCAGCAACCATCAGCAGATGATTGTGTGGCAGATCCGTATTGCCGGTTATTTCTCGACCGGCGGTCAGGTCAATGATCGCTTTGCCTGCGGTTGCTTCAAGTCGCAACTGACCAGACCTGATAACAAGCATGGCCCCGGTCTCTGGTTGCAGGTCAGAGTTTTCGGGCAGAACAATTGCCCTGAAGCGCAGAACATGATCGACAAAGCTTTTAGAAACGAGCGGATCACCGGCACTGCCGGGATTCTGGCCCAGAGCAGCAGTAGCGAGCAGAATCACGAGCAAAAAAATCAAAGGCGCTCGGGCGCCAGCAAGGGTTTGCATTTGCATGGTCAGACTCCCCGGGAAAGCGATGGGATGAATCGTACCACAGCCGCTGGCAAATGTAAAACCCAGAGAATTCTTGAATGTTTAGGGTTCGTGCTATACAATACCTTGCTACAAGCAATCTGGAGGAACAGTATGTTGATCAACGAAATTGAAATTGCCGGTGCATCGATATCGATAAAATGCTGGGCCATGAAGGTTGCCAATCTCGACGCCACTTTCGACACCATCATGAAGAAGGGCGACATGTTCAGTATTGAAACCGAGTTTCCGGGGTTTCATGACTGCGATTGCGAGAGTTCGATAATCCGCGGCTTCTATTCGGTGGTCATACCTTTCGAAATCGAGCATCTGGTTGAGGGTATCACCACAAAAACACTTTTTAAACGCATCGAGAGCTGCGAATTCATCATTACCGAAAAAATAGTTCTCACCTTTGGAAAATCCGGGCCGATGAAACTACTGGGCGCGGCTCTGTCGGCCCTGACCGGCGAGCATGTTGATCTGATTGAGTTTGAATTTCAGCACATGAACCAGTTGCAGGAACGCATGACCAACATCAAGTCGATTGTCATCACCAACCCGAAAGAAAAAGAGATCAGGCGTGCCAGGCTGGCCGGACACATGGAAACCTACACGGAATATAACATTATCGACCCCCGCAACCACGGGATCGAAAATGTTGCCGGGTTGATCGATACCCCCCTTGGGCCAATGACGATCACAGTCGGCAAAAAGGGCAGCATCAGACTTAACGTCAAAAAGGGCCTGATCATGACAATCGAATGCCTCGAATGGATTCTCGACCTTATAATCAGCGAAAAAGCCCCCCAGCCATCGAAGGCAGTTCAATCAGTGTTTTAGTGCCGCCAGCCTTTTTGCCCGCCAGCGCTTGTGGCGATTGAATCCTGCAGAAACTGAGCAAAAATTTCAGGCAGCGGCTTCGGGCATTACATCGCGTGATCTGGCGAGTTTTGAATGATAAATAAAGACGCGTGAGCCAATCACGATACTGTCGCCATCGACGAGCACCCGGTGCCGGCAACGCCCCTGATTGATGCGCAGGCTGACATCGTCGTCATGGGCTTCTATGATATGCAGGCCGTCTTTTTCGGTGATCACAAAAAGATTTTCGGGGCCTTCTGGCAGAGTCAGATCGCATTCATCGGCAGACCCGGCGACAAATTCAGGCCCATCAATATAGTATCTGAAAACGATCCAGCGACCGACATATTCATCCAGCCAGCTCTCTTTGAGGATTTCCCAGGCAAGGGCAAAGCCAGAACCTGTCATACCGCCCAGCAGAAGAAAAGCAAGCAGATAATGGCTGTCGCTGAGAAAAAAGCGGTCAACAAATGCGCCAGCGATGATCAGAGCAGGAGTCAGGCCCATCAGACTACGGCACATTATACGCAGACTGCCGTGCATGATACCGAAACACCCTGAGAGACAGACCGAAAGATACATCCACCAGAAGAACCTGATAACGCCGCCGGCAATAACAGTGTAAGACAAGACAAAATCGGTAAACATGGCAAAGATAACTCCGCCAAGCATGGTTACCGAGAGGCCGATCGAGGTCGATGAGATCCAGCAGGCAGCAGCTTTCGCCAGGCGTTTTTCCATGATGATGACCGGCAGCGAAGTGACGAGACCTGCGAACAGGCCGCAGAAAACCCCGGTTACCAGCAGACCGGTCTGGAAATTTTCAACCAGATCCCAGGGGTTGCCCTCAGGCGAAACCAGCCAGGTAATGAACCCGGCCACCAGACCTGCGAAACACACTTCAAAATAGAAAAGCCAGTTCACAGTAAAAATCTCAACTCTGTGGTGTAACAAAACAACGGCAGGAAAAGCATAAAACTAGTCCTGCCGTTGCAGATTGTAGCAATTATTCTATGGTTTCGACAAGAGTCAACTGACTGACGAAGTAAATTCCATAGCCTTCAACTACCTCGTCGGGCATTATGGCGACGTTCGGATCTTCGAGATACTTTTTGCGGTCGCGGATAATATTCAACAGATCGCGGGGATGAACGGCACGCAGACCACGTTTGTCGCGACGGTAAAGGGCAAGTACCTGATCGATGTTGGCCTTGTCAAAGGTTATCCCCAACTTTTCGCAGGTTGATTTCCAGATTTCGGTGTATTCTTCAACGGTTGGGTTGCGAACATTAATCTTGTAGGGAAGGCGGCGCAGGAAGGCATCATCAACTATTTTCATCGGGTCAAGGTTGGTGCTGAACAGGAAAATTTCATCTGTAGGAACTTCCATGCGCTGACCGCCTAATACCAGGTAATCAAGCTTGTTTTCGAGCGGAATGATGAAACGATTGAAAATTTCTTCAACTGCGCAGCGCTGGCGACCAAGGTCGTCGATAAGAAGAACCCCGCCAGTAGCCTTAACCTGGGGCGGGGCATCGAAGCAGCCAAACTTGATATTGTATTTCACTTCGAGATCTTCGAGGGTCAGTTCGCCGCCGGCGGTGATCAGTGGCGGGTTTACGGCAACCCAGCGTTCATCGAGCCCTTCCATGTCGAAGTTTTCGAGTGGCACATGACAGCTCGGGTCAAAAATTCTGACGAGCTGATTGCTGACTTCGACGGCATAGGGAACAACCATTGGTGGCAGCATCTTGACGACTGAACTGCACAAAAACGTTTTGCCGTTGCCGGGAAACCCGTAAACGAAGGCTGGTTTTCGGGCACAAACTGCCTGACCAATCTGAAAAAGCACATCTTTATAGCCGAGGTGATGCGAAAACTTTTCTTCGAGCAGCTTGCGATTGATCGCAAAGCTCTTTTTGCCCTCATCGAGCATTTTGCGGGTAACCCTGATATATTCATCAAAACTGACTGGAACAGGCCCCAGGTATTTATCGCGATCGAGAATGTTTTTAGCACGTTCAGTGCCTTTCGGGTAAAGGCCGTACATGTAATCAGAACCCATGCCGGTGCCGCCGACCATGCCGACGATTTCACCTTTTTTGAGTTCGGCAATGACGTTTTGCACGATTTCGTTATCAATCTTGAGGATTTTAGCCAGTTTGCGTGGCCCTTCCTTGCCATGCACATAGAGTTCTTTGATGATCTGACTGTTGATTATTTCGGGGTCAATTTTCAGATCCAGTAATGACTTTGCCTGAGCCGGAATAATGGTTCGCAAATCAAGTGCCATATTTTTCCTCCAATTTGTCTCTTGTCAGAATTGTATAACAGTTTTTGCCCTTATATTCAACCGATTGCCATTTGCTCAACATTGGAGTTCTAAATGTTTGCAAAGCGGCTGAATCGGGTTATAATCCTGGCATGCAAACGCCTCTTTTAAGTTCGCTGACCTTGCTGGCGGGCAATTCAACGCGCATGGGCCGTTTAAAACAGCACGTATCGCTGGCTGGGGTTCCTTTTTTGCAGCGAATCATCGGCAAACTGTTGGCAATAAAGCAATCTCTGCACGCCATGGTCTTTGTCGGGCAGGCGAATGACCAAGACAGCCAGTCTCTGGTAGCCGATTCCGGCGGTATCTGGCTCAGTAACCCCTGCCCGGCAGATGGGCCTTTGAGTTCGATCCGTCTGGGCCTTGGAAAAATCGACCCAGGCTCGGCAATTCTTCTCTGGCCGGTAGATCACCCTATGATCGCGGCAGCAACGCTTGAGGGTCTCATCGCCAGCTGGCAACAGCAACCAGAGCTGATAACTGTTCCTTCTGACGGTCAGAGGCGCGGTCACCCTGGTATATACCCGGCCTGGTGCCGGCCATTGTTTTTTGAAATCGATCTGGCTTCTGGGGCGCGGCAGATCATGCAGCTGCACCCGGATCGGATACAACACCTGCTGACCGACGACCCCTGGATAACCCGGAATCTGAATACACCAGAAGCTCTCGCCGACGCCGAGGCGTGCCTTATTTCTGAGAAACCGGTTCGACAATCATCAGAGTAATATCGTCATGATTACGGGTTTCACCCATCCAAGATCTGAAACCGGCGATGACCTGCTGCACAGCCTCTTTAACCGGCACGCAGCGCGATTCTTTGAGCAGCGCATGAAAACGTGCTTCGCCGAAAAATGTGCGGTCAATTTTATGACGGGCCTCAGTTATGCCATCTGAATACATGATTATGCGATCACCCGCATCAAGCTGAACTTCATACTGTTCATACCTGAAGTCTTCAGTAAGGCCGACCGGCACGTTGCCCTCGGAGCGAACTACGATGCTGCCGTCGGCCTTTTGGATAACAAGCGGTGTGTGGCCTGCCCGGCAGCAGGTCAGAATGTTATTTTTCAGGTCAAGAAGACCGTAGATCATGGTGAAGTATTGATTGTTATTTTTATGCAGCAGAAATTCGGCATTGAGTTCTTCGGCCACCATGGCTGGCGGCCGCGGTGTGCCATCGGCTTGTCGCAGAATGCTGTTCGATCTTTCCCAGGCTGACAGGAAGCGGTGCACGGTAACCGCGAGCATAGCCGATTGAATACCGTGCCCGGAAACATCAAGAATGAACATGGCAACCTGATTATCGCCGAGCGGCATGATGTTAAGAAGGTCGCCGCCAATGTTTTCGCACGGATCATAGAACCAGCCGAAGCTCACCCCGGGAATCTCGACCCCCGTATCAGGCAGAAGGCTGCGTTGCAGTTTTCCGGCGGCTTGCAGGTCGGCATCGAGTTCTTCAAGAACATTGCTGAGTTCCTGATTCTTTTCTTCAAGCTCCGCTTCATGAAATTTGCGGTGATCGGTTTCTGCTTTAAAACGCAGCATCGACTTAACGCGCACCAGCAGTTCGTTCTCATTGATCGGTTTGGTTAGATAATCGACGGCACCTGCCTCAAAAGCCCTTACCAGGTCTTTGGTTTCAGATTTGGCGCTCTGCATGAGAATAGGAATATCAAGATAATCAGGATGGCGGCGGATCTGGCGAACGGCTTCGATTCCATCAATTTCGGGCATCATGATATCCATCAGTATAAGGTCAATCTGTGAGTTTTTCGGTGATGGGGTAATACCAAGGTATTCAAAAGCCTCAGATGCAGAAGCGGCGAGAAAAATGCGGCTGAAGCCGGCCGGTTCTAGAATGGCTTCAAGGAGCAGACGATTATCAGGTGAATCATCGACAACCAGAATGCTCATACAATTTTCAAGTCGTTCATGGCTGGTCATTACGGCTTAGTCTCCTGGGCGCTGAAATGAATACTGAAACATGAGCCCTGACCTGGCGAGCTTTTAACGGTAATTTTAACACCGATCAGATCGGCAAAGGAACGGGCAATGGCCAGGCCAAGACCGGCACCGCCATATTTTCTGGCGACCCGGGTATCGACCTGTTGAAAAGCTTCAAAGATCAATTTAAGCTTTTCTTCAGCGATACCTGGCCCTGAATCGCTGACATCAATGCGTAGCGGTCGGTTTTCGGAATCAACAATCAATTCGACGGTAACCGGCTCGCCTTCTGAGAACTTGATAGCATTATCGACAATGTTCTGCACGATCTGCCGCAATTTGACAATATCAGAAATTACAGGCTGGCTGTTCTCAGGAATTACGAGATTAAGGCTGATCTGCTTTTCTTCGATCAGCACCTGCATCAGGTCGATGACTTCTGACAGCAGCTCTGGAAGGATAATTTTGCTGAACTCGGCTTCCAGCTGGCTATTTTCGCTTCTGGAAAAATTGAGAACATTGTTAACCATCTGGAGCAGGGTTTCGCCATTGCGTGTTATCCGGTCGAGGTAGAGGGTTTCACGCGGCGAAAATCTGCTCTCGAGATTTTTTTGAAGGTGACGTGAAAAGCCAATAATCGAGTTCAGGGGCGTACGAAACTCATGGCTCATATTGGCTATAAATACACCTCTGGTCTGACTTGATCGCTCGGCTTCTGCCTTAGCTCGTTGCAGTTCTTCAAGCATACTCTTCTGCTCGGTAATATCACGGCTGACCCCGTATATTGCCTTGTTTGCACGGTCAACGGTGCTGTTCAACAACATCCAGCGCCATTCGCCGCTCTTATGTTTAAGACGCATCACCCGACCAAAAACATTGCGCCCCCCGAGAATATCAGCGAGCAGATGTTCGTCAGCGGCGAGATCTTCGGGGTTAATAATGGTGTTAATATGCTGACCATGCAATTCTTCGGGTTCATAGCCCATGCCATCGAACCATTGAGCGTTAACACGCCTGATAAAGCCGTCAAAGTCAAGAATACAGAAGAGATCGAGCGACATCTGAAAAAAACTGTTTCGCTCACTGATTAGTTTGCGGTTTTCGGAAAGATCTCTGATAAAACCAGTAAAGAGGCTGCCTTCAGCGAGCCTGACTTCGCCAACTGCGAGATCTATTGGAAACAGTTCGCCATTTTTTCGTTGGGCATCTATTTCGCGGCCAATCCCGACAATATGCGGGATTCTGGTATCTAGAAATCGCCTGATGTAGCTGTCGTGTTTTGAACGATGCGGCTCAGGTGCGAGCATGGCAACATTCTGCCCGATGGCCTCAAAGCTGCTAAAGCCAAACATTTTTTCGGCCGCACGGTTAAAGCCCTGAATCAGGCCACGATCATCAATGATAACCACGCCATCAACCGCGAGGTCAATAATTGTTGCCATGGTCTTTTCGCTGACCAGAAGTCTTTGCTGGGCATTGTAAAGGAGTTCGGGGTCTGAATCGGCAGGCGCGTTTTTCAGCAAGCCTTCTTCACCGGCGACCTCAATAAAATCATGCCCCCCGAGGCTCACAGGTGAAAACCTGAATCTGGCTGTGAACGGGGCCGCTTTGAGCTGGGAAAATTTCAGCAAACGTTCAACAGGGCCACGTTGCTTGTCAAAAAGCTCGCGCAACTCGCACTTAAAGCTGTCATTATTGAGGTCAGGGTGAATATCAAAAAGAAAAAAACCACCGACACCTGCGAGCTTAAAGCAGTCAAGCGCTTCGCGATCGGCATATTGCAGCTGATAATCAACTGAAGAAAAAATAAACAGCAAATGCTTCCCCTCCGAGCCAGACGAACAGTGAATTCTCAAACGTACCCGCCCCGGGCATTAATTCCAGAATACTATACCACGGCCGGGGGTTGTGATATCATAACAAAAATTTCGGGTGTATTAAATTATTGAATGGAGATACTTCACAATGAACATGTTACCAGCAAATCCAGCTCTAAACCCGTTGGGAGCAAAACCAGCCGCTACCACGAACCCAGGAGCCGGCCGCCAGGAAGTAACTCCACCAAAATGCTTTGGCACTGACTATTTCGGAAAATGGAACACCTCAGGCATGACTCTCGAGGGAATGAAAATCGACCACCCGGACTACCAGCAGAAATGCGCCAATTGCAGCCTTTTCGAACGTTGCTACATGACCAACCACATCCGACTGTTGCGCATTAAAAAATAAACCAGAACCGCAAAGGAAGGAATTCACGCAATGAGAGCTTATGATATCATCAAGAAAAAACGCGATGGGCTAAAGCTTAGCCAGGCTGAGATTGGGTCCATAGTCAAAGGTTTTGTCGATAACAGCGTTCCCGACTATCAGATGGCTGCTTTTCTTATGGCTGTCTACTTCAAGGGCATGGATGAAGAAGAAACCTACTGGTTGACTGACTGCATGCGCACCAGCGGCGATGTCATCGACCTGAAGGGCATCGAAGGCTTCACGGTCGATAAGCATTCAACGGGCGGGGTTGGCGACAAGACCAGTCTGGTTCTTGGGCCGGTTCTTGCCGCTCTCGGCCTCAAGGTCGCCAAGATGTCAGGGCGCGGGCTTGGGCATACCGGTGGCACCATTGATAAGCTCGAAGCAATCAAGGGGTTTTCATGCGAACTCACCACGGCCGAATTCATCAAGGCCGTCAATCAGACCGGCGTTGTCATTGTCGGCCAGACGGGCAATCTCGTGCCTGCCGACAAGAAAATTTACGCATTGCGTGATGTAACCGCCACTGTTGATTCCATTCCGTTGATCGCTGCTTCAATCATGTCTAAAAAGCTGGCAGTCGCCAATAAAGGGCTGGTGCTTGACGTTAAGGTTGGCAGCGGCGCTTTCATGAAGAATATCGACGACGCACGCGAACTCGCGCGTTTAATGGTTAAAATTGGCAAGCAGGCTGGCCGCAAGGTAACAGCCGTTCTTTCAAATATGGATGAGCCTCTCGGCGAAATGATTGGCAATTCAGTAGAAGTCATCGAAGCCATCGATACTTTGCGAAACAAGGGCCCGAAAAGCTTCACGACCCTGATCAGGGCACTGGCGGCTCAGGCGCTCGCCCTGGCTTCCAATCTCAGTCATGACGCTGCCGAAGCCAAGGTCAGCGAAGTTCTGCAAAACGGCAGCGCTTACCAGAAGCTTCTTGAGATGGTTAAGGTGCAGGGTGGTGATATTTCGATGATCGAAGATTACCGAAAATTGCCAACCGCCGAAAAAACTGTCGAACTTAAAGCTGATCGGGCTGGCTATATAAGCCACATTCATTGCGAAGAAATCGGTTTGGCCGCCATGATGCTTGGCGCCGGGCGCGAAACCAAGGAATCAGTAATAGACATGGGTGTTGGGCTCAAGCTGGTCAAGCACGTTGGCGATGCCATCAAGCAGGGCGATGTTATTGCCGAGCTTTATGTCAATCCGAAACGCGACAACGCCAGGGCTATTGAGCGCCTTAAAGCCGCCATAAACATCACCAGCGAAAAAGTTATCCCGCAGCAACTCATTCTCGATATCGTTTCGTGAGTACTGATTATGCAAGGTTGCACCAGTAATCCTTCGTTGCGGCTTTCTTTCGAAGAAAGCGAAGCCGCAACGCTATCGAAACATGCCTGCCTGTCAAGAAACAGTCGCGGGCGTGAAGTTGCTGAGCAGGATTGCTTTATTCGCACCTGCTTTCAGCGCGATATTGACCGGATTATCCACAGTGAATCCTTCAGACGTCTTAAGCATAAAACCCAGGTTTTTCTCTCGCCCACCAACGATCATTTCAGAACCAGGCTTACCCACACTCTTGAGGTCGTCTGCACCGCCCGCTGCATTTCTCGTTGCCTGGGTCTGAATGAAGACCTCACCGAAGCCATAGCCCTCGGGCATGATCTCGGGCACACCCCCTTTGGGCACAGTGGCGAAGAAGTTCTCAACGAGATCAGCGAAACCGGTTTTCATCATGCATCGCACAGCGTCAGGGTCGTAACCCGCCTCGAAAAGAGCGGCGAGGGCTTAAATCTTACCCGTGAAGTCATCGACGGCATTCTCAAACACAGCAAAGGCAAGCATGGCGCGGCAACTATTTCCGACCAGTCGAATCTGCCGCTGACTGTCGAAGCCCAGGTGGTTAGAATCGCTGACCTGGTCGCCTACATCAACCATGATGTCGATGATGCGATCAGAGCCGGCATTATTACGGGCGAAGACCTGCCGAGCGATGCTCACAGCCTTCTCGGAGACCGCCACTCCATCAGAATTCATACCATGGTACGCGACATTATCGACGCGAGCATGGGCAGCGGCAGCATAAAAATGAGCCCGACGGTCGAAGCCGCGACTGCTGCGTTAAAAAAGTTTCTCTACAATGAAGTCTATACGCGCCCAGAGATTGATGTGGCAGTGCAAAGGTCAAAAAACCTGCTGCGCCAGGTTGCCGAATGGTATACCAGCCATCCTGACGACCTGATGAAGCATATCAAACACTCGGTTCCTGAAGGGCAGAGCCTGAATCGAACTCTGGTTGATTATCTGGCCAGCATGACCGATGATTTCGCCCTGCGACGTTTTCAGGAAATTTTTGTGCCTCATTATTATCCATTTCCTGACTTCAAGCCACGGCGCCCGGAGAAAACCAGCTAACTATGCTTTCAATCAGCAAAAAGATATTTTCCGGATTTGGTTTCGTTCTGCTGATCTGCATCGGCGTTTCAGCTCTCGCAGGTTTTAACATGCTTAAACTTCGTGATATGGTCGATTACCTCAAGGGCAATTATTCGAGCGCGATGCTCAACGCCCAGGAATTGATGGAAAACGTTCATCTCAGCGCTACTTCTATTACTGAACTGGTCAGGTCACTGCGCAATCGCGATGAGTCGGTCGCCCTCTACACTTCGGCCAAAGAAAGCGCTTTTACGCGTTTAGACAACATTGACACCAACCTCAAAGATCCGTTTCTGTCGAATGCCCCCAATGTTATCGCCTTCAAGCAGACCACTGAATCGAACCTTCTTGAGCTATTCGACCTTGGTGATAACTATCTGGCCAGACCGCCGGGTCTTGAAATGAACCCGGCGAGCGCCACTGAACTTTTGACGGCAGTTCGCGACAAGGAAATCGAACTCACCTCAAAGTGCCGCAGCCTGTGCGAGGCGCTGTCGAGTTACTCACGCCTGATGACCCAGCGAAACATCGATTCGATGTTTCAGATCATGAGTTACATCGTCAAATTGCTTCCGGTCATTCTGCTGGTCTTCGGAATCGGTTTTACGATGTTCATTTCAAATGGCATTTCTCGACCACTCGAAAGAATCATCAGCTCGATGTCAGAGGCCGAAAAAGGTCATCTGAATACGCGCCTGAATTTTGAATCGCACGATGAATTTCAGCGAGTTGCCGAAAGTTTCAACCGCATGCTCGAGGGGATCTGCCAGATGATTTCCAAGGTTCTCGAAACCAGCGACGATCTGGCTACCAGTTCACAGCAACTCAGCTCAGCGTCAGTCGAGTCAGCCGCGACTCTGCTCGATATTTCCAAGAACGTTAATGGCATCAATCAATCCTCACTTGAAATTTCACATAATCTCGAAAAGACCACCTCTTCGGTCGAGAGCTTTTCTGAATCAGCCCAGAAAGTTGCCACGCTTGCCGAGACAGCGGTTCAGGCGGTCAGCGTCACTACCCAGGCCGCGGACAAGGGCGGCAAAACCGTTAAAAAATCAGTAGAAATGGTCGGGAAGATCAAAGAATCTGTTGATATTGCTACCCAGGTTATTCTTGATCTTAACTCGGCCTCATTGCAGATCAGCGAAATCGTCAACACCATCACGGCTATTGCCAGTCAGACAAACCTGCTGGCACTGAATGCGGCGATTGAAGCCGCCAGAGCCGGCGAACAGGGCAAAGGCTTCACGGTGGTTGCCGGTGAAGTCAGAAAGCTGGCCGAAGAATCGGCTGAAGCGGCTGAAGCAATTGGCACCCGAATCGAAAACATTTTGACCAAAACCCAGAACGCCGTCGATTCGATGACCCTGGGCCGCGGGCGCGTCGATGACGGCATACGCATCATCAGGGAAGTTTCAACCAGCCTTGACAACATCATCGCCAATGTTAACGATGTTAATAAAAAGATCACCGAAATAAGCTCGATTTCGAGCGAGCAGTCAGCGAACTCGCTGGCGATGACCCGCACCATTGAAGACATCACCAGTCTCACAAAAATAACCACCGAGCGGCTTGGCATCGTCGCAACTTCGGTTGAGCAGCAGACAACCACCGTTTCGCAGGTTTCAAGTTCAACTGAAGATCTGGCAACCCTGGCCGACGAGCTGCATCTGCTCGTCTCACGCTTCACCATCAAAAGGTAGGATGAGGCACAACCTGCCGCGCGAAATATCGCTCACAGCTGGCCACGATCACCACGAACCGAATAGAGCGCCTGCTTAAATGCCGCTGAAACCGGTAAAACGCATGACGACCGGCATAAGTGCGGCCCAGAGCAGCACGGCAGCAACAGCAAGCAGCAGGCGGTTGCGCGGACACGCGAGTCGCCTGGCATTTATGGCCGCAAAATACACTGCCAGGCCAAGAATCAGGCTGAGAGCGAAAGCTGCGGCATCATGGTTAAAACCATATGAAAGCCAGCGAAAAAGGCAGTTCACGGCTGAAGCAAACAGCAGCACATCGCAAAGAAGTATTGCCCAGGCCGTGAGCCAGCGCGAAACACTGGCATCAGCCTTAACAGGCACCAAAGGTTTTTCCAGAACGGTATTTTCATCCATAATTGGTGATTCTAGTCCAAATTGCCCCACACTTCAACAGCAAAGAATCAGGGCAATTGAAAAATGGGGCGCAATGCGCTATAATTCATAAAAATAAACGGGTCGGGCGAAATAATGGCCAATATTAACAATACTTATGCGCAGCGTCACTATGAGTCAGCTCTGGACTTTTTCGACCAGGGTCAGTATGAAAAAGCGATGCAGCAGATCGAAAAAGCCATTCAAAAAGCCCCGAGCAACCCCGATCTCTACGCAACCAAAGGCATTTTTCTGCACCGCATGAACAACCTTGTGCATGCCATCGAAGCGTATCACGCAGCTCTAAAAGTGTCTCCCGATCACTCTTTTTCGCACTATAATCTTGGCCTGATCTTCATGAAACAGAACAAGACGTTACAGGCAATCCAGGAATGGGAAGCCGTCATCAGGGTCAAACCCCACGACACTGACGCTATTTTCAATATTGCAGTAGCCCTTGCCCACCTCGGAAAAAGCAAACAATCCATCCCATTCTACCGCAAAGTCCTCGAAATCGACCCCGATCATGTTCAGACTCACCAGAACCTGGGTGTAATCTATCGTGATGAGGGAAATTTCTCGCTGGCGAAGCAGCATTTCAAAAAGTTAAAAGAACTCGACAGCACTTACATTGAAGTCGTCGAAACCGAAATAATCAAATGCGAAGAACAGGAGTTTCTGCAGAAACTCACCCTCGATAACCAGAAACTGTCAGACACCGTAGCGCACGACTCTTCGAACCTGCTGACCGACGCCCTGATCGCCATCATAGAAGAGGATTACGACAAGGCACTGCAGCTTGTCGAAAAGCCGCTAAAAGATGATCCTGATGATGCTCAGGCTCTGATTATTCAGGGTCAGGCCCTGGCAGCCCTCTCGAAAAGTTCTGATGCCATCGCCGTCTTCATGAGGGTTATAGCCGGCAAAAGCGATGCAACCGAAGCCCTTTTTCACCTTGGAAACATTTTTCTTGGCCTTGGTGAGCTTGAAAAAGCTCTCGAATTTTACGAGCGCCTGAAGGGCCTTGAGCCAGATCACCCCCTGCTCGATGAAAACATCAGCAGTATCAGGGCGAAACTGTCGCTCAATAAATAAGATGCACAGATTTTTACAGCTGTTATCGGGAATCAGAGTCCGCCTGACGTTGATTATCCTGATGATTTCGCTGCTGCCACTTGGGTTGGCCGGTTACCACACCTATTACAACCAGAAAAAGATCATAACCGACAAGGTTACCGTCAGCCATCTTGAATTGTCGAATACCCTGGCGCACGGCATTTATGAAAACCTTGAATTCACCAGACGCCTGTTAGCGGCCATCGGCGAGCTTGAAGCCGTAAGAAATCTTAACACTGCAATTTCAGAAGACTTTTTTGACGCCCTGATGCGACATTTTTCCTTTTTCAAACTCATGTATCTGGTTGACAGCCAACGAAAAATTGTGGCATCCACCGACCCTGACACCCTGCTGCCACCTGACTGGCTCTATTCAAAAGCGATTAAACGCAGTTATCAGGGTTCTCTCTCTGAGGTAAAGTCATCACCTGACGGCGTGCCCTTCATGACTCTCGAAGCAGTAATAAAATCTACTGAACAACTGGGTATAACCGGCGTTCTGATCTCAGAAGTCAATCTGTCAAGCATTCGTGACCTGCTGCGCAACGCTCTGAAAAATTCGAAATCCCAGGGGTTAGTTTTCGATGAGACCGGCGAAATCATTGCCAAATCTTCAGATGACGCCCGCTCATTAAGTATCCCTGCCAGCGAAGCCATGGAAAGCGACCTGACCCGCCTGCGCGACATTGATGGCGAACCATACCTCATAACCGCTGTTTCGTTAAAAAAGTTCGATTTTTATCAGGCTCCGAATTGGACAATCGTGCTGCAGATACCCGAACGAATCGCCTTTGACGCAGTCTACAAATTCAAAGAACGCATCATCACCATTCTCTCCATAACTGCTGTAATTTCTTTGTTGCTGGCGGTTTTTCTTGCGCGTGGCTTCACAGCGCCCTTATCAAATCTTATCGACGGAGCAAGGCACATCAGCTCAGGTGACTTCGAACACCGCATCATTCCGATGTCAAGCGATGAAATCGGCGACCTGACCACTACCTTTGACGAAATGCGCGTCAACCTGCGAACTACCAAGGCCGATCTCGATTATCGCATCTTGCAGTTATCGACTCTCTACGAAGTTGGAAAAGCAATCAGTTCCGAACTCGATTTCCGCAAATTGCAGAACATGATTCTCGAAATCGTGGTCAAGGTTATCAAGGCCGAAAAAGGCTCGCTGATGATGCTCGATGACGCAGAAAAAACTCTGACTATCGGTGTAGCAATCGGCCTGAGCGAAGAAATCGCCCGTGATACACGCCTTGAAGTCGGAGAATCGGTGGCCGGCTGGGTGGTTAAAAACCGCAAGCCTCTGTTTGTCGATAATGTTGAAACCGACCCGATCTTTCAGAGCATCAAGAAAAAAAATGTCAGAACCGGCACACTGATGAGTGTTCCGTTAACAGTAAAAGACAAGATTCTCGGCACTCTGAATATCTCAAAATCTCTGCCCGAAAGCTTTTCTGACAGAGATTTCGAGTTGTTTATCAATCTGGCAAACCAGGCGGCCATTGCCATCGACAATGCCAGGCTTTACCGCTACGCAGTTACCGATGAGATGACCCGCCTATACAATCACCGCTATTTTCAACAACGTCTTGATGAAGAAATTCAACGTGCCGACCGCTATGAAAATCATGTCTCGCTGGTCATTCTCGATGTTGATCATTTTAAGAAATTCAATGATACCTTCGGGCACCCTGAAGGCGACCGGGTTCTGAAAACTGTAGCCAGGCTCATCGAAAAAAATGTCCGCGAAATCGATATCCCCGCGCGGTATGGGGGTGAAGAATTCGTCATCATCTGCCCCGAAAAGAACGGCGAAGGCTCACTGACGCCTGCCGAACGCATTCGCACCGCCATAGAAGGTTATGATTTCCGCATCAACGGGGAGCACGTTCCGATAACCGTTTCACTTGGGGTCTGCTGCTACCCCGATGCCGCGTCATCAAAAGCCGATCTGATTCAAAAGGCCGACGCAGCTCTCTATTATTCAAAAGAAAACGGCCGTAACCGGGCTGCTCTTTTCAACCCAATCATGAATCGCAAAGACGCTTAACACGCAGAAATCTGCCTTCTGACCAGCATTTCCGCGTAATCCCAGTCGGCCTGCGTGTCGATATCGACTGAATCTTCGCGGCTCATTAAATACATACCATGCCTGGAAAAATCATAAAGACTGCCCTGCCGGTCGAGCCATTCTGCACTGACCAGATACAGGGCGCCGTTTTCGATAAAACGTTGTGGAATTGCCCCTGATGACCTGGTTATGCCTTCAGGCTGGTCAGGAACCGCTATACCACTGACCGGGTCGCTTCGAAACATCCATTCAGGGAATTGTTCAACCGCGACCATTGAAGAAAGGCTGTTGAAGCCGCCGGCAAGAAATTTATCAACCGCGGCGCTTACCTGTTCGGGTTTTAAGAAAGGCGAAGTCACCTGCAGCAAGCAGATGGCAAAGGGTGGGCGGGTCGGTGCGAGCTGAAGAAGTTGCTGCACCGCATGTTTTATAACCTCCAGTGAGGATGCCTGATCATCGGCGAGATGTGCCGGTCTGAGAAATGGCAGCCGAGCGCCCGCCCGCCGGGCTTCTTCGGCTATTTCGCTATCATCGGTCGAAACAAGCACCTGCGAAAATTTTTGTGAAGACAGGGCGGTCTTCACCGTGCGGGCGGTCAATGAACCCTGCCCGGCGAACGGCATAACATTCTTGCGTGGCAGACGTTTTGAGCCGCCCCGGGCCGGAATTATCGCCCAAATCTCTTTTTGATCAATATTTAAGGAGGGCGAAAACTTCGTGTCCGGCAAATTTTTCACGACCCTTCAAAAATTCAAGTTCAATTGCAAAGGCTACCCCGACGACGTCAGCACCCACGTCTTCAAGAAGCGATACGGCTGCCAGAGCCGTGCCACCTGTGGCAATAAGGTCATCGACCAGCAGCACTTTTTCGCCGGGTTTTATGGCGTCAGAATGCATTTCGATGGCATCAGTGCCATATTCTAGGCTATATTCACGCCTGATCTTTTTATAGGGCAGCTTGCCAGACTTGCGTATCGGCACAAAGCCAACGCCCAGCCGCACAGCCAGTGGTGCTCCGATAATGAAACCACGTGATTCAATGCCGCAAACATGGCTGATGCCGCTGTTTTTGTAGCGGTCGGCAAAAACATCGATCAGCGCTGCAAAAGCCTTGGCGTCATTGAGGAGCGGAGTGATATCCTTGAAGATAATACCCGGTTTCGGAAAGTCCGAAACATCCCTGATAAACTTACAGAAATCCATGTCAGCCTCACTTTCAGACTAGCTTTTCGGTTCACCGGCGACCTTGCGGTTCAGCTTCTGCAAAGTCACAAAATGCACTTCAAGAAGCTTGTGACGAAATTCTTCCTTCTCGTATTTCTTGAGGGCGAGTTGCCCAAGCTTCAAAAAAAGCTCATCACGTTTTTTGGCAAACTTATCAGCCTGTGAAGAACTGTTGGCCTGCTCTGACGACTTCGAGAACAGGCTTTTGAGCAGCCCAAAAAAACCGTCAGGCTTGCTGCCGGCCAATTTTTGTTCCTGTTCGGTATATTTCTGGACAAAAAAGTTCATGCGCAGAATCTCGTGCCCGAGGGTGAGCATGTCAGCAAACTCGACTTCGCCTGCCTGGTAGATATCAAAGGTGACGCGCCCGGCTTCTTTAAAAAGTTCGTCGAGTTCCTTTTTGTGATCGGTAACATTAAAGTTCAGAGCCGCACGATTCGACAGCCCGATCGCCTCATCGCGACCCTTGCGGAAAAACCTGGTAACGGTGGCGGCGAGGTCTTCGTTTCGGGCGGTTTCAACCGCCTGACCATCTGATTTTGCCGCACCGGAAGAATCTGTGACGGTATTAGTGCTGATCATCGTGGTGTTTGGCGGCGTGGGGCCGAATTTTTCTTCCATAAGCCGCACGGCTTTCTGGGCGGTCTCTTTAAAAACCCCTTCGCCAGAGGTGCTCAGACCTTTAAGAAAGCCCCAGGCGCTTGAATCGTGGTAATTTGCCAGGGCGATGATTGCTTTAACCCTCGTTTCGACATGGGTAGCCTGCCGGGCGGTTTCGAGCAACAATTCGATCGCTTCGCCGGCCATAATATGTGAAAGAGCATAGATAGCGCTGCCTTTCATCCACTCTTCAGGTGACTCAAGCATCTTTTTAAGTTCAGCAAACACCTTTTCTTCGCCGAAGGCCTGCAGCGCCTTGGCAGCCGCTGCCCTGATACGGTTATCAGGGTCGGAAAGCGCTGTGAACAACCCGGGGATTGAATCTTCAGCTTTGAGGCGTTCAAGGGCTTCAATAGTATTTGAACGAACTCGATTATCCTCGTCTGCAAGAAACGGGCTGAGAACCACGGCCTCTTCTTTTTTGAGAAAGCCAGACAAACAACTGATCAGCGTGGCTCTGACAAAAGTATGATCTTCTGTTTCGAGCATTTTCAGTAACTGCCCCTTGAATTCGGCCTTTGCTTCGGATTTTACATCCATAACGGCGTTCAGGCGATCCTGGTAATCATTAGAAGCCAGGCGCTCTTCGATGGGCAGAGTGGCGGTTTCGCCCATTGCTGATTTCAGAAGCTTTTCGGTTTTACGAATCTTGTCAATGGCCCTGCGAGCGAAAAAGCGCACGGCAATATTTTTATCCTGGGTCGCTTGAATCAGGTTCAGAAGCACTTCTTCACGAGCCGATTTTTCGGGAAAATCGAGTTTCATGAGGGTCATGGTCGAAAGAGCCCTTAGATCGTCATCTTTGTTTGTCAGATCTTTTAAAAGTTTCTTAACCTTAATGTCCATGTCATATTATCCAGTCTGTAATTTGCTGTAGTCTAACACACCCTGAGCCAAAAAAAACAGCACCGCCGAATGACATTCAGCAGTGCCGTTTTTATCAGTCAAAGAGAGAATCAGTAAGCCCTTGCCACGAAAACCCTTTTTTGACCGGCTTTGCCGCAGACCACACATGGCCCGTCGATTTCGCGGTCATTGAAACATCTTATGGTTGCACCAGCTTCGGCCTTAAATTTTGCTTCACACTCGAGGGCGCCGCACCATACGAGGTCAGCCATGCCATGCTTGTCTTTGATAACCGCGACAAATTCTTCAAAACTCGTGGCTCTGAAGGTTCGGCTGCTCAAAATTTCTGAGGCCTGGGCGAACAGGTTTTTCTGAATTTCGACCATCAGGCGTTCGACTGTCGTTTCGAGTTCCGCATCGGGGATAAACATTTTTTCAAGGGTATCGCGGCGCACCAGACAGACCTGATTCTTTTCGAGGTCTTTCTGACCGATTTCAACACGCAGCGGCACGCCCGTCATTTCATATTCCGAGTATTTCCAGCCAGGCTTGAAGCCTTCGCGATCATCCAGGTGAACGCGCACTCCGCGGTCAGCCAGACGCTTATTCAATTCGCGGGCTTTGACGATAACATCCTGCGAATCTTTATAAACGATTGGAATGATAACTGCCTGAATGGGAGCAATTCTCGGGGGCAGACGCAGGCCACGGTCATCGCCATGCACCATGATAGTTGCGCCAATAATGCGGGTAGACATACCCCATGAGGTAGTCCAGGCAAATTTGCGCTGGCTGTCTGAATCAAGGAAATTAATATCGAAAGCTTTAGCAAAATTCTGGCCGAGATCGTGGGAAGTGCCCGATTGCAAAGCCTGGCCATCTGGCATCAGTGCTTCAATCGTATAGGTATTGAGAGCGCCGGCGAATTTTTCTTTCTGGCTTTTTTCGCCCGTAACCAGCGGAATAGCCAGATCATTTTCGACGAAATTCTGGTAAACTTTCAACATCTGCATTACTTCTGCCTGGGCTTCTTCGTGAGTGCGGTGCGCGGTGTGGCCTTCCTGCCAGAGAAATTCGGTGGTGCGCAGGAACGGGCGTGTAACCTTTTCCCATCTGACGACATTGGCCCACTGGTTGATCAATACAGGCAGATCGCGATAGCTTTCGATCCATTTCGAATACATGTGGCCGATGATAGCTTCAGAAGTTGGCCTGATTGCGAGCCTTTCTTCGAGTTCTTCGCTGCCACCGTGCGTTACCCAGGCGACTTCGGGCGCAAAACCTTCAACATGTTCGGCTTCTTTGGTCAGAAAACTTTCGGGTATGAAAACCGGAAAATAGGCATTCTGATGGCCAAGGCGCTTGAATTCAGCGTCCAGAATCCGCTGAATGTTTTCCCAGATTGCGTAACCGTAAGGTCTGATGATCATGCAGCCTTTAACAGGTGAATAATCGGCCATTTTAGCTTTCAGAACTACATCGGTATACCACCGCGAAATATCTTCAGACTTGGGAGTTATTGCATCCATGACCTTTTTGCCAGGATTGCCGTCGGGTTTGTTCATCGATAATGCCTTTCGTTGAAAAAATGCTAAAATGCTGTCGCGGGCCTATTATATGGGCCCGCGACAGTGCTGTCAAGCATCAAGGCTTATTCGTCAGCTGTGCCGCCCTTCAATTTTCGAGATAGGGCTTCGATCAGTTTACTGATGCGTTTGTTGCCCGCACAGTATTTTTCGGCGCGGGGCAGCAGACTTTCGGCTTCGCTTGTCTGCCTGAGACTATATTTTGCAAAAGCCAGATAATAAAGGGCTTCACCATTTTCGGGGTCCATTTTCAGCAGCGCATCAAGAAGTTTCGCGCCTTCATCGTATTGCCCGACAAGTACCGAAGCCATGCCAAGATCATGATAGATGCGTTTTTTCATTTTTGGCGAGGCTTCAAGTTCACCGTTGGTGAAGCGGGTGTAAAGTCTGATGATACCTGACCAGTTTTTCAGTTGACGGTAGACGCGGCCAAGCAGAAAATTGGCTCTGGCATGGTCAGGAACTTTTTCGATGAATGTCTGCAGGTAATTACGTGCCGGCTCGAACTGTTCCTGGTCGGCAAGCATTATACCCATATAGAGAAACACGTTTTCGGGTGGCTGATCATCGGTCTCGAGCACCTTGTTGAATTCACTGATCGCTTTTTTGTATTTGCCGATGTTATAGGCTTTAAGACCCTGCCGGTAATGTGACGACACTTTGCGGTCTTCACCGGGGCCTTCGTCTTCATCTTCCCTGGGGCCCTCGCTGGCTTCAGCGCCACCGGGAACGGGTAGATCAAGAAGCCCCATCGAAAGATCGAGTTGCCCATCGTTTTCTTCGGCTGGTTTTTGTTCAGCGCTCTGATCGGCTGGTCTTTCTTCGGGTTGCTGTTCTGGCTCAGGTATTTTAACGGGTTCGCGTGGTTTTTCTTCAACTTCAATGGTTTCGAGGCTGTGCAGCAGTTGTTCAGGCATGTTGTCACCCTGGTCGAGAATCCTGACGCTGCTGATCAGTGACGGAATCAGCACACTGACCTGATTCTCGTGGCGCACTTTTGTGAAGCGTTCGACGAGGTCGTCAAGAATTTTGCGATCACCGGCCTTGATCAACACTTCGCTCAGCACCTGAATAACCCCCGGGTCTTTCTGTTCAAGACGTGGGGCGACTGATTTAACACCTTCGACGCCGCCAATCGCTGCCACCGCTGCCAGAAGTGCCTTAACCACCTGCAGACGGCGGTCTTTAACATGCAGCTTAATGGCAGACATGGCCTCATCAATGGGATGTGATGCAAAAAAGTTGAGGCAGGCCTCAAGATTTGGTGCAGCACGCTCGGTTTTAAGCAGCCCGAGGATTTTTTTATGGGGAAAATTCGCAATACGCGAGGCCATATCAACGGCGTGTTTGCGTATCCACTTATTGTTGTCGGAAAGTGCTTTTTCGAGCTGATTGAGAACGAAATCCGAGGGAAAATTACGCAATGACTGAATCATGCGCTTGCGAACCACTTCATTCATGTCGGTAACCAGAATTGAAGCTAGATCCTGGTATTCAGTTGAAGGGATCATACCAAGAATGAATGCGGCGCTGCGCCGCAGTTGCACATCACTTGAATTAACCATATCAACGATTTCGGGCTTGATTTTTTCGGGGTTGAGTCTGGCGAGCGCCAGAATCGAGTTGGCGCGAATGCGGTTATTCGGGTCATGCAGCGATGGCTCAATACGATTCTTGATCTCGTTTTCGGGCAGGTTCAGATTGCCGACCGCTTCAATTGAATTGGCACGCAGGCGGGCATCACGGGCTTGCAGGCCCTGATCGAAAATGCCAAGCAGGGTTACAGAACGAAATCTTGCGAGAAACGAAATCATCAGCGCCTTACGGCGCAGATCTTCATCCTGATGATATTTTTCGATCAGAATCGGTATTGAATCGAGTTCGCGCATGATGCAGAGCAGGCGCAGAATGGTCATCGATATCCATTCATCAGGGTCAGAGACGAATTCGCACATGGCGAGAGCGGCTTCTTTGCCACCGATGTTAAACAGGCTGTTGGCCGCCTGAAACCGTACCTGCCGGTCGGCATCAGCAAGAAACTGTTTTAATTCTGGAACCAGAGCCAGCTTTTTTCGGTTGCCAAGGCATTCGACGATTACTTCACGGTGCGCTGAGCGGCTGTTTTTAAGGAGTTCGAGCAAAAAGCTCTGAATCTCTTCGGCTTCGAATTTATTGGCGGCGATAATGGCTTCTTCCTGGTCGGGGTGTGTCTGCAGGTAGCTGAATATCGAACCAATCGACTGGTTGAGGCCCACTTCAGCCATCAATAGAACCAGTTTTGCCTTGATTTCTTCAGAGAACTTACCGCCCAGATGGCTGTGAATCGCTGCGGAGATTTTTTCACGAACATCGCGAATACGTTTTTGAGCTATTTCGTTCATTCTTCCAACTCCTGCAGCAGACTTTTAATGAGAGCCTGATCGACGCTGTCATCACGCATCAGCTTTTCGAGGCTGTCTTTGAGAGTGACACAACCTTCGCGGCGGGCCATAATCATTGAGGAGCCAAGTTGATTGTATTTTTTATCGCGGATCAGGTTTTTTATGCCCGGGGTAACAAGCATCATTTCATAGGCCACGCGGGGCGACTGCATCGGATCGACACAGGGAATAAGCATTTGCGAAAAAATACCAAGCAGGCTGAGGCTGAGCTGCGATCTGGCTTCTTCCTGTTTGCCGGGGGGGTAAAGACTGACAATGTGCTCGATAGTCTGCGCCGCGCCAAAGGTTGGCAGCGACGAGATAACCAGGTGGCCGGTTTCGGCGGCCATCAATGCCTGTTCTACGATACTGCGTTCTTTGAGTTCACCAATGATCATGACATCAGGGTCTTCACGCAGAGAGTTGGTTAGGGCATCAGAATAGGTGCCGATTACCTTGCCGATTTCGACCTGTGTGAAGACGGATTGATTTGGGGTATAGATGATTTCAACCGGGCTTTCCATGGTGATGATATGCCTGGCGAATCTTTTATTAATGGCGTCAGCCATAGCGGCCACCGTCATGGTTTTGCCGGAACATGCCGGGCCGGTTACCAGAAACAGGCCCCGGGGTCGCGAAGAAATTTCAATCAGCGATTCGGGCAGATGCAGCTCTTCGATTGAAGGAACATTTGATGGAATGAAGCGGAAAGAACCTGCCAGTCCTTCGCGCTGCTGAAAAATGTAATAGCGGATACGGGCGCGATTGAAGCGGTATTGAAAAATTGAATTAACATAGTAACGGGTTCGCAGTTCTTCCTGTTGGGGGGCATCTATGATAGGCAGAAATAGATCGTACATCTGCTGGGCAGCGAGGGCCTCATCTTCAGAGATGATCAGATGGCGGTTGACCCTGAAAGACGGCGGTGCGCCAGGTTTAAGAATCAGATCACTGGCGCCGAGTTCAATCGCCCGCTCAAAATATTCAAAGACTTCCGGTCTCATGCAGCACCTCCCGGGGTGTCGGCTTCTTCAATTTTGCGTTTTACATAGGCCTTGTTGTTAGCCCTCAACATGGCTTCGTTCTTATCGACCTTGCCACTGTGAACAAGCTCGACCAGAGAATTATCGAGCGAAACCATACCGCTGCTCGAACCCGATTCAAGGTAAGAAGAAATGAGATGCACGCGGTTTTCGTTGATCAGACCGCGAACCGCCGGGGTATTAACCAGCACCTCAAAGGCGGCAAGGCGACCACGGCCAAGACGACGCGGCACCAGAGCCTGGGTAACCACTCCCTGAAGATGTGACGAGAGACGGCCCAATGCCTGCGAATGCAGATTCTGGGGAAAAAGATTGACAAATCTGTCGATCGCCTGAATTGCGGTGTTGCTGTGCAGGGTCGCGAAGACAAGTTTCCCTGATTCGGCGGCCAGCAGTGACATTTCGACGGCATCGGCATTGCGAAGTTCGCCGACCATAAGCACGTCGCAGTCCATTTTCAGGGCGCCCCTGATGCCATCTTCGAAGTTGAGGCAGTCAACCCCGACCTGGCGCTGACTGATCAGGCTCAGATCGTCTTCAAAAAGGTATTCGATCGGGTCTTCAATGGTTACGATGGTTTTGTGGTAAGTCGTGTTGATGTGGGTGATGAAGGCAGAAAGGGTCGTGGATTTGCCGGCCCCGGTCGCGCCGGTAACCAGAATAATGCCGCGATGCCGATCAGCCAGTTTGCGGCCAGAATTTGGCAGTTCGATATCGTTAAAAGAGAGATGTTTGAATGGAATAACACGAAAAACCGCGTTGCCACCGTGCAGGTCGTTGAACAGGTTAACCCTGAAACGGGCATTCATGAAGCTGTAGCCCAGATCGAGCTTGCGGTGCTTGATAAAGTTAACAAGCTGCAAGTCATCGAGAATGGCTTCCAGCATTACTTCGTAATCTTTAACCAGTATGACCGGCATATCTTTGATAAGACGCATAGCACCGTCGATGCGCAAAATCGGCGGGTAGCCCACCTTAAAATGCAGGTCTGAAGCGCCCTTTTCCACACACAATTTCATCAACTCAAAAATCATGACTCCTCCAGCCTCTAATCATCCTTGCCTTGACGCAAAATTTCCCTGAGAAATATTAAGTTGTGCAAGTTTATCAGAAAATGCAATATTTTTCCCGAAAAATCACTTTTGCCATTGTCTATTGCACCTGATATAATTCAGGCCTGTATAAACATTCAACTAATCAGGTCACAAATGATCGAACTTCAGGGTGTCTCTCGAATTTTTCCGAATGGCGTCAGGGCGTTGAACAACATCAACATCACGATAAGGGCCGGCGACTTCGTGTTTCTGGTTGGCCCTTCAGGCGCAGGCAAAAGTACTTTTCTGCGCATGCTTTTCCGTGAAGATATGCCAACTGAGGGCAAGATAATCATTGACGGCAAAGACATCACCGCGATGCCCGACAACCGGGTTCCCTTTTTGCGCCGCAATCTCGGCATAGTTCTTCAGGATTTTCAGCTGCTCAAAAGGCGCACGGTTGCCGAAAACGTTGCCTTCGGCCTGCGGGTAATCGGTGCCTCGGCAACGGTCATCAACAGCCGGGTCCAGGAAGCCCTCGAACAGGTCGGGCTTTCGCATAAGCGCCGCATGTTTCCCACTGAACTTTCAGGCGGCGAGCAACAGCGCGTCTGCATTGCCCGCGCCATTGTCAACAACCCGCTGATTCTCATCACCGACGAACCTACGGGTAATCTCGACCCGATGATTTCACAGGAAATCATGCAGTTGTTTCTCGAAATCAATGCCCGCGGCACTACGGTCGTTATGGCGACCCACAACCACAATCTGGTCAACAAGATGCGCAAGCGAGTTCTGGCGCTGGTAGATGGTCAGATTGTCAAAGACGAGGCCGGCGGCACTTATGCGTATGAGTAAGAAAACCAGGAGCAAACGCTGATGTCACTCGCCAATCTGAACTTTTTTATGAGCGAGGCGGCCACTAATCTTCGCCGCTCCGGCATGATGTCATTTATAACGATTTCGACGATCAGTATTGCTTTGATCATGATGGGCGCGTTTCTTCTGGCCACCATGAACATGGAATCCCTGTTGGTGCAGATGCAGTCAGAAGCGCTGGTGACCGCCTACCTGAAAACCGATGTTTCGATTTCCGATGCCAAGACGCTCAGTCTGCGGCTGACCAGTCTTGATGAAATTGAAAATATTGAGGTAGTAACTCCTGAGCAGGCTGCCAGAGAGTTGTTCAGTGATCCTGACGACAAACAACTTTTGCAGATCGGCATAACCCCTGAAGAAAACCCTCTGCCCACGACACTGCGCATGAAGGTCAAGGCTGGCAGTGCGCTTCAGCCGCTGCTTGACAAGCTTAAAAGCGAATCTATGATCGATACTTTCAGTTACGGCGAAGAGCTTTTTCAGCAGTTTCAGGGTTTGTCGCACCTGCTCTGGGTCACCAGCCTGGTCATCGTCATTCTGCTGGGTCTGGCTTCACTGTTCATCGTCTATAACACCGTCAGGCTCACCCTGTTCATGCGCCGCGAAGAAATCATCATCATGAAGCTTGTGGGAGCCACCAACTGGTTTGTCAGAGGGCCTTTCATTGTTGAAGGCTTTATTCAGGGTCTGATTGGCTCTTTACTGGCTATTCTGGTGCTGTTTTCAAGTTATCGTTTCGTTCTAGGCAAGCTTTCAGAACTGATACCATTTTTTACGGCAAACATTGGCTTTGAGCAATTGTTCAAGCTTTCGGCCAAGCTTTTCATGATGGGTATGGTGCTTGGCATATCAGGCAGCCTGCTGTCTTTGCGAGATATCAGCCGGTTCAGCAAGTCCACCCCCGAGGGAGTATGACATGCCACAGTTTCTGATGGCAGTCCTGTTTATACTCGCGAGCCTGGCGCCCACGTCTCTCTGCGCTGCACCTCGGCGAACGCCGGTTCCAGATACCGGTGAGCTGCAGAATGAAATTGAATCAATCAACGTGCAGCTCGATTACCTGCAGCTCAAGGTCAGCGACAGCAAGAAAAAAACCCGCAAGCTTGAAGCTGACATCAAAGAAAAAAAAACCGAAGTTGAGCAATTGCAGTCTCAGATTGAACAGCTGAACCTCAATCAGGCCGAAACCATTACCGAGATCAACAAGCTTGAGGCCGAGGCACAGTCTGGCCGGCAACAGCTTAAAACATTGCTGACCCGCTTTAGATCAAGACTTGTTCAATTACATAAAATAAAACAGGGCACATTGCTCAGTTCGATTGTTTCTGCCAAAAATCTCAATTCATTTCTGAACCGTTACCACATGGTCAAATACCTTCTCGAAAGCGACAAAGATCTGATTCAGGAACTAAAAAAACACGACCTGCAACAGCGAAAACTAACTGCCGAACTGCAAACCCGGCATCAGCACCTCGAAGCCGGCAAGGCCGAACTCGACGAAAAACAAAAAAAGCTTGACCGCGAAAACTCAGCCCTTTCGGCCATGCTTTCGACAGTTCTGCTTGAAAAAAAGCTGTTTCTTGCCAAAGAAAAGTCTCTGGCAGCCGCCCGTGAACAGCTCGAACAGGAAATATCCCGTGCCGAGAGCGTCATCAAGGCTCCGAGCTTCGAAGAAGAACTGCACAAGCCATCAACCCCGACCCGACCGATTGCCCGCCCCGTCGAAACCGGCACCCTGGCAAGCTCGGCCCCCGAGGCCGCCAAAGTCATGCAATTTGCCTGGCCGGTCGAAAAATCCCGTCGCATGCAAACTCTGCCAACCGGCGACGAAAATTCTGCAGCCCTGCAGATCAAGGTAACGGCTGGCAGTGAAATAATGGCAGCCGCCCGGGGCAAAGTTCTTTACAAAGGCACAATCAGCGGGCTTGGCGATGTAGTCATCATCGGTCATCAACGCGGTTTCTCGTCGGTCTATGGTCTTCTCGATAATATCTGGGTCGGTCTGAATCAGATTGTCGATAAGGGCGAAACCATTGGTCAGATATCTGGCGGGCGCAACCAGGCGCTGCATTTTGAAATACGTTTTGGCGGCAAAAAGCAGCCACCGCTCACCTATCTGCCCTCAGTACCTGCCGGGCGCTGACATACAAAGTTGTTATTATAATTCGGGTTGTGCTAAACTATCGAAAACTTTCACAGGTTTCCCAAGGAGCTTTAAATGGTCAGAAACTTTTTTCGCAGCAATGTAGTAACAGGCGTGTTGTTCGGGCTCCTTCTCTGCGCTTTCAGCCAGAGTGTTTTCGCCTCCTCAACCAACCTGACCTATTTTAAATCACTCGATTTGATCCGCAAAGTACTTGAGTTGATCAAATCAGACTATGTCGAAGAGAACATCGACGAGCAGAAGTTGATTTATGGGGCCATCGAGGGCATGCTTAAAAAGCTTGACGACCCCTATACGCGCTTCATGGAACCCAAGAGTTTTAAGGAAATGCAGGTCGAAACCCAGGGTGAATTTGGTGGTCTCGGCATTGTCATTTCGATTAAAGATCGAATGCTGACTGTAATTTCGCCGATCGACGACACTCCAGCCGCGCGGGTTGGGGTTATGGCTGGCGACATGATAATAAAAATCGACGAAAAAGATGTCATCGACATCGCACTGCATGACGCGGTCAAACTGCTGCGCGGGCCGGTTGGCAGCAAAGTTAAGCTTACGATTATCCGCGAAGGCGAAAAAGACAGTCGCGATTTCGAACTCGAACGCGAGATCATCAAGCTTCCCAGCGTAAAATACTGGGTAATTGCCCCCAATATCGGCTACATTCGCCTCACACAGTTCATTCAGACTTCATCTGAAGACCTCGAAAAGGCAATGATCGATCTCGAAAAGAATGGTGCAAAATCAATTATTCTTGACCTGCGAAACAACCCGGGCGGCCTGCTTACCTCAGCAGTCGAAGTCGGTCGCAAATTCATCCCGAAGGGTGATATCGTTTCAATCAAGGGGCGCGACGGCGAAGAGAATACCTACAGTTCATTCTTCAAGTATCATCCGCTGCTGCCACTCATCGTTATGATCAACGAAGGCTCAGCCTCTGCCTCAGAAATCGTAGCGGGCGCCATCAAAGACAATAAACGCGGCCTTTTGCTCGGCAAAAAATCCTTCGGCAAAGGTTCAGTGCAGACGGTTATTTCGTTGAACGATGGTTCGGCAATGGCCCTTACCACGGCTCTCTATTACACTCCTTCCGGGGTCAACATTCATAAATCAGGCATTATGCCCGACATCGAGGTCGAACTGCCCAAGCTCGACGAAAGCAAACAGGACGAAATCCGAAAAGCCATTGAACTCGACCAGAAATACCTGCAGAAGCTCAGCAACTCTTACAACCATTCAAAACCAGAAGCCCTGCCAGAAATCGCCTCAAAATCAGCCCCGGTAGCAGCGGTTGCGACCCAGCCCTCAGTGGTCGAACTCAGTTCGGGCACCATAACCGTTACGACCGGCAATGCCTCTGAATCGCATCAACTCAGCGGCTTTGTTGAGCCACCCGACAGTTTCACCCACGGCAAGCTTGAGCAGTATGTCATAAATCCTTATGACACGCAGCTGCAGCGTGCTATCGACATTCTCAAATCAACGAACGTCTTTATGCCATTGATGGGCGAAAAAAATGAATAAGAGGTTCTGATGCCAGAACTGCTGATAATAAAAGACCATACAAAATCAGGCGTAACCCTGATCGAAATTCTTATTGTCACCGTTATTATCAGTCTGATGGCGGCGCTGGCCTTCCCCACCTGGAAAATAGTGCAGCAGCGCGAAAAAGAACGACGGCTCAAAAAGATTCTTAACGATGTGCGGGCGGCTATTGCCGGCAGCAAATCGCAACTTTCGACCACAAACTTCAACGAGGGCATCAGAACCTACATCAGGGTTAAGGGCATCGAGTTGATTAAATTGGCGCATAACCCGGCGACCGAAGGCGCAATCGCCTCGGCGGCCATCGCTTCTTTTGCCTTTAACCTTGCCAACAGCGGGCTTGGCTACCCGCAGACTCCGTCGCACCTCACCATTAACTACCCCTATTCGATTACGGTAGCCACTGGCCCGACCGACGTCTCTGCGACTGCTGGCGCCGTCAGCATCGAGATTAACCGCAGATTTTTGCGTACTATTCCGCCGCACCCCTTTCAATCCTGGTATCCGATCGCCACATGGACTTTCCAGCCATCACTGCCCCGGGGTTCTGCTCCTGTGGCTTCAGCATCATGGGGCACTAGAATCGGCGTGATCGACATTCACTCGCAAGGTGCCGGCATAGCCCTGGACGGGAGCAACACAGATGCCTGGTAAACGCAGCAGCGGTTTTTCCCTGTTCGAAATGCTTCTCGTCATCGCGCTCATCGGCCTTCTGGCCACGGCAACCCTGCCGGTGGCAGAACTGATGTTTGTCAAGGCTAAAGAATCTGAGCTTGAGAACAACCTTGCGGCTATCAGGCAGGCCATCAGCCTCTGGAAACGCGACTGCCGTAACGCAACAGTCAAACAGTACGGTTATAACAACCTCTATCTTATCCCTGACAGTTGCCTGGCCCCGCCCTCGCTTCGGGCCTTGATGCGCCCTGACCTGGAGTTCGCAGGCGGCAAGTTTGAAGTTCTCGATAAAGATGGGGTAACCGTAAGGGCTAATTTCTATCCCAAGCCTTATTTGAACAATATTCCAATTGATCCGTTCGTCGGCGCCGCCACCTGGAACATCTACTACGCCTCCGGAACAAGCACTGCAGTCTTTGAAGGCGGCGCGGTTACCGGCGGCGACCCGGTCGGGCATAGAGGCGTGTTTGATATTTCTTGTGTCGATAACACCGGCAACCGTCGTCGAGGCTTTGTTCAGGCTATTGATGGCACGAACTACACAGACTGGTGAGGTAAAATAAATGCAGAAAAAGGGCTTCACGATCATTGAACTGCTCATTGTCATTGCTATTATAAGTATTCTCGTCGGAGCAGCGGTTCCCTATTACAATGATTACATAACCGATGCCAGGCTTTCGGTTCTCAAGCAGAACGCCGCCACCATCCGCAATAGCATTAACCAGTTCAGGGGTGATAATCTGCGCGGCCCATTCGCGGTAATCGTCAAAAAGGGCGGTGCCATAATTCATGCGGGGCCACTCACATCCGTAGCCAACGGCTCTGAACTGGTTTCAGGGCCAATTCAGATCATCGATCTAAAACCAACCCGCCGCCCGAATATCAATTATCTGCCCTCCATGCCCGTTTTTACCGACCCATTCAACGGCGGCAACATCACGGCGCCGAACATCGTTACCATAACTCCATCTGCCTATTTCTACGATCTGGGCGCCGGCACGGCCGGTGCCTTCGACTTCGATATCAATAACGACAACAATTACAGTGATTCTGAATTCGCTTTTCTTGATGGCAATAATGACCAGATGTTCAATGCCAACACCGATACCATTCTATTTTTTGACACCAAGACCGCTTACCCGGGTGCAGTTTTGCCGGGTGGTGCTGCCACCCCCCTTGATTATACCAACCTGACCATTACCGATTCGACAGGTGCGACACACTGATTAATTCATTAAGATTTTCATTTAACCTGCCGATACCTTTGAGGAAGGACTTACTTTAACCAGATGAACAACGACTTTCTTAAACGCAAAAGAATTGGCGAAATCCTCATTGAAATGCGTGCTATCACACAGCCGCAACTCGATGCGGCTCTTAAACGCCAGCCATCAGTGCGCAAAATGATCGGTGAGATTCTCATCGAAGACAAGGCCCTGAACGAGGAAACCCTGTTTCGGGGGCTGTCGAGCCAGCACGGCATTGAGTTTCTCAATCTGGGCACTACCGAACTGAACACTGAACTTATCAGGCAGATTCCAGAGAGTCTTATCAAAACCTACAAGTTTATACCGATACGCAAAGAACCAAAGTCTTTAACTATAGCTGTTTTTGACCCGACGAACATCAAGATGTTTGACAGCATCAAGATGGCCACCGGCTACATGTTTATCAAGTGGGTTCTGGCGATGAAATCGCAGATTCTGCACATCATCAATGACGTGCTTTATCGCCCGCAGAACGTTCTCGACAACGTGCCAATGGATGAACTGCTCAAAGACGTCAAGCTCGAATTCAGCAAAGAAGAAAATCAGTTTTCTGAGACTTTCAGCGGTGCTACGGCCTCTGATATGAACCTTGAAGAGCTGAAGCGTGAATCAGACCAGACATCGATCGTCACCCTGGTTCATAAAATCATTCTTGACGCTGTCAAGATGCGGGCTTCCGACATTCACATCGAGTCTTTCGAAAAGATTATTCAGGTCAGATACAGAATCGACGGCATTCTTTACGATATTCTGCCGATCGAACGCGCTGCCCAGCAGGCGATTATTTCGCGTATCAAGATCATGTCAAATCTCGACATCACCGAACGTTTCATGCCCCAGGACGGCAACTTCAAGCTGAGGGTCAAGAACCAGCACATCGAGTTCCGCGTTGCCATTCTTCCGTCAATTTATGGCCAGAACTGCACGATCCGCGTTCTTGATTCAGGCCGCGTCAACCTTGACCTCAAGGGTCTTGGCTTTCATGATGACGACTTGCAGCTCTTCGAATTTAACATCGGCCGCCCATGGGGTTTGTGTCTGCTTGCCGGGCCAACAGGCTCAGGTAAAACCACAACACTTTATTCAGCACTTTCGTTGATCAACAGCCGTCAGAAAAAAATCATCACCGTTGAAGACCCTGTTGAATTCAAGATTCCGGGCGTTCACCAGATGCAGGTTCAAGAAAACAAGAACGATCCGACCCGCTCACTGACCTTTGCCCGCGGGTTACGCTCAATTCTGCGTCTCGACCCCGATATCATTCTGGTCGGCGAAATTCGCGACTATGAAACCGCTGAAATTACTATCAAGGCAGCCTTGACCGGTCACATGGTTTTCTCGACCATTCACGCCAACACAGCTATCGAAACGGTCAGCCGTCTCGAAAACCTGGGCATTGACCCGTACCTTTATGCATCAGCACTCTGTCTGCTCGTCGGTCAGCGTCTGGTCAGAAAAATCTGCCCGGTCTGCAAAACCGAAATCGAAGCCACTCCCTATGTTGCCGCCTCTCTCGGCCTTGACCAGAAAGACCTTGAAGGGCATCCTCTCTATCGCGGCATGGGTTGCAAAGAATGCAATAACAGCGGTTTTAAAGATAGAACCGGTCTCTATGAAGTGGTTGAAATCACACCTGAACTCAAGGAACTGATCGGCCAGCGCCGGACAACTGTAGAGTTGATGCAGTATTTGCGCAAGCGCAAGGTCAAAACCCTTTCTGACTGTTGTTTGAGCAAAGTCCTGGCGGGTGAAGTTCCGATTGAAGAATATATTATGATCAACATGGGAAGTTAATCGATGGCAAGGCAAAGTGCGAATTTTAATGCGGTCCTTGAACTCGGAACCTACGAGTTACGCCTGCTGACTCTCGAGTCGGCCAGGCCCGGTGAAATCCGACTGAAAAAATGCCTTTCAACCACGACCCCGAAAGACTTTGTGGCCTCAACCTACATCGAATGCCCGATTATCGACCCGCTGCCACTGCAGAAAGCTCTTCAGTCACTGGTTCGCGAATCAAAACTGCCCTATGACAACACCCTGCTGATGATGCCCGATCATTCGGCTTTGCTCAACCTTATGGTCACGCCCCCGAGATACTCTCGCAAAGAAATGGACGAAGCCATCAAGGAAGATTTTGTTCCGATTATGCCAATGCCCTTCGAAAACTGGCATGTCGTTCAGCAAAGCATCGGTTCCTGGGAAGAAGACGAAGTAGTGCTTGCCATCGCGCTGATCAAGAACAACCTTCTTGAAGCAGGTGGAATTGTGCAAAGTTCTGGCCTGAACCCGATTGTCGTAGATCTGAATATTTTGAATGCCGCCAATCTCATCGAGCATCACCTGACGAGCAATGAGAATAAAGGCAAAAATATCTGCCTGGTTCATCTTGGCCATGAATCAACCTCGATCGGCTTGTTTAAAGACGGGCAAATGCGTGCTCTGCAGAACCGCCCGATCGGTGCCTGCGACTTCACCAAGCAGATCAGCAAGCACTTTCATGTTCCCGAACTTGATGCTGACCAGTTCAAGCGCAATGAAATCTGTTTTTTGCCTGAACCCTCACCAGAACAAGATGTTCAGTATAATTTCACGGTAATCAAAAATGTCTTCGCCCAGTTGTGCCGCGAAGTCTTTGGCACGATTGAAGCCTACCTGACCAAGTTCAGAGAGTTTACCATTCATGAAGTGATCGTTTCGGGCGGTGGTGCCAACTATGAGAATATTCACGTTGCCCTGTCATCGAACTTGAATACCAGAGTCCGCCGTATCTGTGAACTCTATCAGCTTTATGTTAACGGAAGTGCGGTTGATGATGCCGAGAAGAACTCACTCGCCGCAGCCTGCGGCTGCTACCTGAGGGGTTGAAATATGAAGTTCCAGTTTGATCTGCTGCCCGATGAATACAAGAGCCTGCCAAGAGATAACATTGGTATCGCTCTGGCAATTCTGATAATCTTTACCACCATTGCCGCAATCGGAAGCATGACCATCAAGAACCGCAGCGAACTGGCCGCGGTTGATGGCCGGCTTAGCGCGAAAGACACCGAACTTCGTTCGATAATCGACAACACCAGCAAGCTGCAGCCGCCTCTTAATGAGATAAACGCGCTGCGTGGCAGCATTGATTTTATCAATTCCAACCTTGATACTCCCGCTACCAACATGGTTGATTTTCTTGCCTCCCTGGAAGCCGCTGTTCCTGAGCGGGTAGTTATTAATGATCTCGCTCCCAAGATTTTCGACGATTTGAAGGTAATGTTCACGGTAACTGGCGAGGGCAGCACGATTCAAGATGTGCTCGAGTTTGTGAACAGGCTCAATCAGAGCGGCAAGTTTAAAGCTCAGCTGAAAAGCAATACCAGTGTCACTATTGAGAATGGTCAGGCCCAGAAATTCATACTCGAATTAAACTACACGCCAACGGCGCGCAAATAATCATCAGGAAACATTTGTGAAAACAAGACTAAGATCGACCTTAGAAAGAGTTGTAACCTACGGGCTAATCGTAGTCGCGGTAGCGTTTCTTTTTTACTTCCTGGGTTCGGTCAACCGCAGTCAGCGCGAGTTGATTTCGAGCAAGGAAACTGAAATCGCCAATCTGTCTAAAAAAGTTGAAGATTCACAGAAGGAATTTGCGCTGCGTCGTCAGCAGATCGAAGATATAACTGTTCAGTTACGTGACAAACGCAAAGAAGTTAAAGAAAATTTTGAAAGGCTTCTTGAAGCCTCAGCGAACTACACGATTTTTATTGAGCAGGTGCAGCGCAAGGCCAAGGCTCTCGATGTGCATATTCAAGATTCAACCTATAAATCACCGGCACCGGTCAGTGGTGCGGGTGGGAATTATGTTGAGTTCAAATTTGACATGAGAATCCAGGGGCCCTACAACAAATTGAAACAGTTCCTCTGGGAATCGGAAAATGCCCTCGGAAGACTAGTAAAGATTTCGCATCTTGAGATTGTTCCACCGTTGAATGACCAGCAGGGAAACATGGCGATGAAACTGACTCTTTCAACATTCTTTGTGCCCTGACCACAGGGGGAAGCGCTAATGAATCAACAGGAAATTAGAGATTACCTGAAAAAGAACAAAACGGTAGCCTTCGGAGTGCCGTTCATTGTGTGCGTTCTGCTGCTTGACGTTCTGATTCTCAAGCCAGCCCGTCTGGCAAAGAAGCAGGGTGCCACCGCCACAACCGCCACAACGCAGACCGCAGCACTACCGACGGCAGCAGGGGTTCCGGCAGCAGCGACCGGCATGGCTCCGATTGCCCCACCAGACCCGATAGCCACTCCGGTTTATCCAGCCCTTTCCGACAAAATTGAAAGCCGGTTTTCTGCTAATCAGCTGTATCCGTATGCTGATAACCGCAATGTTTTTCTGCCTGCCGAGAAGGTTGGGGCCTATATCGTGGAAACTGCCGTAGAGACTGGCGAGCCTGTTCTTGAGCGGCCTGATATAACCTATCATGGTTTTTTCACCCTTGGTGCTGACAAAGTTGCCATTCTCAGATTTGCCAATGAATTGCTGCTGACAAAGCTGGGTGCCACCCTTAAGCGAACCAATTTTTCGCTGACCTCAGTGTTTCCTGACCGGGTTGTCATATCAGACAGTTCTGAAGGTATCAGAGATTTCGAAGTCTCCCTTTCCGACAAACCAGAGGACAAGTAGCCCATGGATTATGCAACCATAAAGAAACTTTTTCAGGATCGTGACAAGAGTGTCAGGCTTTTCTGCCTGAAGAGCCTGTTGCAGCAGAACATTGAAAATGCTGATGAATTTATTCTCGAAGGGTTGCGAGATGGTCGACCAGAAGTAGTAATTGCCGCAATGAAAGCCGCCAAAAAAACTGCCAACCCAGAAATTGGCGGGATGATCGTCACCTACCTGGAATCACCCAACAGCATTCTGCGCAACGAAGCACTGCATGGTCTGCTTGGTCGGAGTCACCCTGAAATCAGGTCAGCGGTCTGTGATTTTTTGAAGCATGAAGAAGACCCGGCGCTTGTTGCGACCGGGGTTAAGGTAATTGGTTCATTCAAATCGTCAGATTATATACCTCTATTGAAGGCTTTTTTGAATTACGCTGACGAACGGGTTAGAGCCAATGCGGTCGAATCACTTGGCGATATTAATCACCCTGAAGTCATCGAGATTCTCAAAGTTCTGGTTGCCGATCGAAATAACCGGGTGAGAGCAAATGCTATCAAGGCTCTCTGGGTCAAAGGCATCAGATTCGGCCTGAACACGCTGCCCGAAGAACTTCGTTCGCCCAACACACGCAAACGTGCTTCGGTAGCCTACATCCTCGGAGAAATCCAGGAAGACCGCTCACTTGAGCTTCTGGTTGGCCTGTTAAGCGACATTTCACCGACAGTGCGCAACCGGGCGGTTCTAAGTCTCGGCAAAATTGGTTCTTCCCGGGTTATCCCGCAGCTGGTCGATGCTTTTTTCAATGAAGATGAAGTTAACATTCGTGAAACCATCATTCTGACTTTAATCAAAATCAATCCAGAAACGGCCATGACACATCTTTCTGAGCGTTTCAACCGCGAAGAAAACCCGCGACTGCGCTCAATTCTCGTGAAATGCCTCGGCAATGCAGCGAATCAGGCTACCCTTACATTGCTGACTAAAGCGTTGCGCGACACTGACGGCAGAGTGAGAGCCAATGCGGTTGAATCTATCGGGCAGTTAAAAGATCAGCAACTTGCTGAGCTGCTTTTTCCGTTGTTGAATGATTCAAATAACCGGGTGAGAAGTAATGCGGCTACCTCCCTCTGGAAACTTGGCGGCACCGGTGCCATTGTTACCTTGAAACAGATGATCAGGTCTTCTCACAAACAGATGCGATCTTCGGCGGCCTGGGCTCTTGGCGAGATTGGTGCACTGCAGTTTAGCGACGTGCTTCAAGATCTCACCGGTGATGCAGATCCCGATGTTAGAAGATGTGCACTAAAAGCACTGGCAAAACTTTCAAAAATAACTTAAACTGTTAAGCGGTCATACTCAGAGAAAACGAGGAAGTCATGAACCGCTTTAAAAATCTGTCAGTCTGCCTTGCTGTTGTTCTGGTTCTTTTTCTGCAAGGTACTTTGTCTGCCCAGTCTGAAAAAGCCAGAGAACTGAACCGCCAGGGTCAGCTCGCCATCGATAACGGCCACCACCAGGAAGCCATTCAACTTCTTAAACAGGCTATGCAGCTTGAACCTGGTTGGGGCGAACCCTATTTTAATGCAGCAAAACTGCTTCGCTTGCGTAACAAGCGTGACGAAATGGCCAAAATGCTGAAGAAGGCCATTACCTGTGACCCTGAGAACAAAACATACGCTGAAGCCTTTTCGAAGCTGCTTAAAGAAGATTTGCAGGCCGCCGAGAAAGCCAAGAACAGCGGCGAGGCTGATCGTCTGCGCAGTGAAATTCTCAGAATCAACCCAGGCGAGATCGAAATTGGCGTGGCGACCGTTAACCAGCTGTTAAATGCCAACGAAATCGACAAGGCTCTTTCGACTGCCGAGAATCTGATCGATAAGAACGCGGCGATGCGCACCCGTTACGATTCTGAAGCCATGGGCCAGCTTTTTTTCATCATGGCCCGGATCGAAATGCAGAAGAACAACCTGACAGCAGCCCGTTCGCACGCTGAGAACGCCACAAAGTTTTCTCTGGCCGAACCTGATTCAATCAAGGCCCTGATGGCACAGATCAAAGAAAAGCAGTCTCAGGCAGTTACCGTGCTGCTCAATCAGGCTGCTGACGAGAAAAAGGCCGGCAATGCCGAGGCGGCGCTTCAGACCCTCAAGCGAGCCGAAGAGATACTGCCGACGAATGATGCGGTCAAGCAGGCGATTGACGATATAACCCAGTCAAGAGACGCCAAATCGGCTTTTGCAGAGGCAAGTGAACTGGTTAAAAAAGGTAGCTGGCTTGAAGCTCGCGATCTTCTCGAATATGTGGTTTCGGTTGATGGCGGCAATTCAGAAGCCCAGAACATGTTGAAACAAGCTACCGAAAAAGAAGAAGCCCTGATGAAGAAGCTTGGCCGACCGGGCCGCCTGCCGCGCACCTCAAGCGATCGCTCGGCTCTCGTCGAAGGTTTTCTGCGACGCGGCGTTCAGTTTATCGAAGCCGGCAATCAGAAGGATGCTGCTGTTTCATTGAACCGCGGGCTGGCGGTTATTGAACTCGATACCAGTCTCGAGCGCTTTAAAATTGCTTTTACCACTGAGCTGGCAAAAATTCAAAACACTGACGACCAGCGCACCACCTGGGAAAAAGCCCTTGAAGCACGCAATGCCTATGAGTATGAAGAATGCCTGAAGCTTCTCAACAAGCTACCCAAAGATTATGACCTGCAATTGCCCAGTTATCTCGCAGAAGCATACTTGAAAACCGGCGATAACGAACAGGCCAAAAGCCTGGCTCGTTACCAGCTTGCCAACCAGCCCGAGAACAACCGCGCCAAGTTTATTCTCGGAACCATTTTTCTCGAAGAGGGCGATAAAGACCTTGCCTACAAGTATTTCAAAGAAATCTACGACTCAGACCCGGATTACCCTGAAATAAACGACAAACTTATTTCGGCAAGCACCTCAAAATGGAAAACCGTGTTTCCGGTTTTGATTGTTGTGCTTCTGCTCTGGATTGCCTGGGCGCTTTATAAATACCTGCCCGAATACAACAAGAATTCGGCAATTCGCAAGGCCCAGTCATTTCTTAAAAAAGAAATGCATGACGAGTGCATCGAAGAACTCACAAGAATCAGGCGCCTTCCCAACCTCACCCAGTTTGACGGAGCGCTTATTTCGAGAATTCTGGCCCAGGCCTACCTTAAACGCGGCATTTATGACCGCGCCATCGGCGAGTGCAAACACCTGATCTCAATTTCTCCAAAAGATGAAGACGCGCACACCTGGCTTGGTTATGCATATCTGGGCCGCCGCATGCTTTCACCCGAAAGCATGCCAGAGCTTCTTAATCTTTATAACAAAGATCAGCGCAATATCGCCCTCGTTTCACTACTCGGCTCGCACTATACCCAACAGAAAAACCTCTCGGAAGACGGCATAAAAGTGCTTGAGCAGTGGCTTAACCTTGACCCCAACAACCCTGAAGTTCTCAAGCCGCTTGGGCGTTACTATCTCAAAAAGAACCGCAGTGACGACAAGGCCATGAAGGTTTTCCAGAAAATGATGGAACTTGGTTCGCCCGAAGCAGAATTTCTGCTGGGTGTGGCCAGAATTCATCTGAAACTCAGGCAGTTTGACAGCTGTCTACAGCTCTGCGAGCAGGTCATCAACGCCGATATCAACAACGAGCTTGTGCATGCAGTTCTTCGCGAAGCTTATCAAAAGCAGAATCGCATACCTGAACTTCTTGAGATTTACGGCAACTTTCTTAAAAACAATCCTTACAACGTCGCATTTCAGAATGGCCTGCGTGAAGCCCAGAAGCTCCCTGTCAGCAGCCAGGGCCCTGCCCAGAACGTCAGCGAACCCGTTCTTCAGCAATCTGCTCAGCCGGCGGCTGCTGACGAGATCGCCTGCCTACATTGCGGCCAGATCAATTCGAGCAAAGAGTATTGCTGCCAGCACTGTGGGCAGAATCTTGTCTGAGAGGTAACCATCTGTTCAGCAGAGCCACCGCGATCCAGAGACAATTGAAGAATTCAGGTGTTTCGATTTCGATATGCCTGACTCTTCTTCTGTTTATGATGTTCACTTCAGCCCTTACAGCGGCTGAAGATTATTCAACGCTGCGCAAGTTTCTTACGGCCCGCATGTATGGCGAAGCCTACAATGAGCTTTTACGCATTGAACTCAGTCGAGATGAGGCTGACCCGAAGCTCGAAAAACTGCGAATCGATCTGCTGGAGCGCACTCGCGAGCGCTTGAGCAAACAGGTGCGCGTCAATCCTGACGACCCTGCTATTTTCACCATTCTGGCTGACATCGCTTTTCATCAGGGCAAATATGAAGAAGCCTCAGGCTTTATTTCAAAGGCCATCGAGAATAAATCAGGGCCAATGGCAAATTACGTGTTTGCCAAGATTCTCTTCAGAAAGGGCAATCTGGCCCAGGCCTTCGATCAGATGGGCAGCGTTCTCGAAAGCATGCCCGATTCGCCGGTCGTATTTGAGGACTTTCAGTTTCTTTATGCCTGCAAGAGCTATGGTGTTGCCACCGCGAAGAAAATTTCGCGCAATACCAGTTTTCTCAGGCGAGCTACCCCGGTCAGTGCCGGGCCTGATACCGTTGAAGCACCCGAAAGCCCTTTCGAAAATGATCCTACCCAGGTAGTGGCTATTCCACAAGTTCCTGAAGAAAAGCCACCCGAAGAACCGGCGCCGCTCACCAACGCCAGCATTACCGACGACCCGCTTCCAGATGACCCTGATGTTGCCAATACCGGTTTGCCCGACGAAGACCCGAATGCCGACGACAATGACCCTGACGACATCAAAAGCCCCGAAGACCTTACCGATGTCGATACACCTACCCCGCCGGTAATCACCATCGAACCCCGCCCGACTCCTGAACCGGTTCAGACAGCGAAGAATCCTGAGCTCGACCCTGAGCAGGAAAACATCAAAAAGGCCGAATACTGGCTGAAGCAGGCTGAGAGGCAGTATGAAAACCGCAAATACGATGAAGCCCTCAGCAACTGGGATAAAGCTGTCGAACTGCACGCTGAATTGCCAGGCAAAGAAGAAATCAAAGCCAAAATCGACGCCAAATTTGATTTGTTCAAGCGCTATAAAAATGCCAAAGATCTTTTCGAGCGCGAAAAATACGACGAGGCTCTGCCGGTGCTCGAAGAAGCCCACCAACAAGAACCAGGCCGCTTCGAAAATATAGCTTTTATGATCGGCAAGGCTTACCTGCTGAAACAGGAGCCAGACTATGACAAATCTCTGCAATATCTCGATCTGGTTCTTGCGCAGAAAGATGTCGATCCATTGCTTAAACGCGATATCGAATGGACCAAGCTAGAAGTGTTCTACGGAACGGGCAACTTTGAAGAAGCTGATAAGATTTTTCAGCGTTTCAGGCGTGACGAACAGGCCTTTGCCGCTAATCAGGTTAACTACACCCAGTTTCGCATCGGTATTTTTTGCAATATCCACAAAATACCGATCATCGTTGGCTTTGTTTTATTCATTCTGGGGTTCATGGTTGTTTTTATTCTGAGATTCCTGCCGGACATCTCTCTGTCATTTTCTGACCCGCTTACCGCCAGCAGAAAAATGTTCGACAAACAAAAATACCAGAAGGCAATCAGCATTGCAGAAAAGGCTCTCGGCAAAAAGCAACCCGTTCAGGTTGAGCGAGAGCTTCTTGAAGTATTGGTAAAGAGTCATTTTGAATTGAAAAATTTTGTGCGTTGCCAGGAAAACGCCCGTCTGATTCTCGAAAAGTTCCCGGGCAATACGATTGCATGGGGTTTTCTTGCCAAGGCTTCAATGGCGACCCACGACACCTCGAATGAAGCCATTGCCATGTATGAAACCCTTTACAAAGAAAACCCGGCCAAGACTGACTATTTACCGGTTCTCGCCAAGCACTACGCGCAAACCGGCAATAACACAGTTGAAGCTATGGGTATCCTTTTTACCTACTACCAGACGGGGGGGCGTGAACCGCCAATAATCCTGGCCCTCGCAGATGGTTATGTAATGAACCGATCAATGGGCAACGAAATAATCACTCTGCTCGAAGAAGCCCTCAAGATCAAAGACAAGGTTGATTACCGCGAACTGCTGGCTCGAAATTATTCCAAAATCGGGCGGTATACTGACGCTGCCCGTGAATGCATCAAGGTTCTGAATGAGAACATCAACAACATGGGTATTCATGTCGTTTACACCTCTTCAATGAAAAAGCAGGGCAAAACAGCCGAGGCAATCAACCAGTATAAAGATTTTCTGCAGCGCTACCCAGGTAATCCGCAGTTAAACGAAATCCTTTCCGGCCTGAAAAAGGACAGCGCTAACACTGGTGCTTCCGATGATGATCTGCCCGCAATTCCTGACGAATTGCCAATGCCAGATCTCCCTGATCCAGGCTATTCTTCTCAGGTTGGCGATCTCGATATCGACAATTATGTCGAACCACCCCCCGAAGGATTCGAGATGGATAGCGGGGCAAACACTCCACTGCCTGAATTCCTGAAGAGTGACGAGTATGGTATCGAACCTCTGCCAGACCTTTCCAATTTTCAGCAAGTTGCAACACAGCCACCAGCGCAGAAGGGCAGTGGCAAAACCAGTCTGCCGGCCGTAGATATGCCGACCCTCGACCCCTTTGAAGAAAACACCCAATTATTCGACGACTTTGGGGTTGACCTGCCAGAAGAACTCGGCGGGGCAGCGCCGCCACCCCCCTCAACCTCGGTCAACGACTTTTCAAAACGCAATCAGGTCAGTTCCGACGACCTGATGCCCCCCCCGGCCGCTCCGACCCGCAAACCGACACCCGAAAGTTCAGGCCCGACCCAAGGGCTGGTGCAAAAGATAGTTGCGGCCCAGGAAAAAGTTCGCGCCCGCAAATGGGATGAAGTGATTGCTCTCTTGAGCCCTGACTTTGCTTCAGAACGCAATAAAGAAGCTGGTCTGCTGCTGGCCAATGCCTGGCTGGCGAAAAACAAAGCCACCATGGCCCTTGAGATCATTGAAACTCTTGATTTTGACCCCGAACTGATGTCTGAAACCATCAAGGACGTGCTCTACCGAACTGGCGTTGCCCTTGAATCCGAGAAAAAAATCGATGAGGCCCTGCGCATGTATGACCTGATATGCAGCGTCGATATTAATTATAAAGATGCCTTCGACCGCTCTGACAAGATCTACAGTCGCCGAAAAAGCGGCTAGAACTTTCCCAAAAGCAGTTCGGCATTAAGCGCCAGACCTTCGACTCTGACACCGGTAGCGCCGGCAAAGGTATAACCGGCAGCGAACTCAAGCACCATGTGCCTGCTCATCGGCAGAACCCCGACCACCATCGGTTCAAAAAAAGTGAACGAACCCTTATTGAATTCGTATCCGGAAGCGATGCTTCGCAAACGGTATTCGCCAACCCCGAAAGAGACACGCCACTTCACCCGGGCGTCTTCCCTGAATGAATCTTCAAGGGTCAGGCCGGCCATTTCGAGGTTGAATTTCTGGCTGACGCCGTTGAGGGTTCCAGAATAAAATACGAGACCGATTTCGGGGTCATAAAGTTTGCCGGCGCAAGCTCTGACACCCCAGACCATCATATCGCCGCCGAAATTATCAGGGGCGGCAACTCTTTTGTATCTAACAACCGGGCCAATGCCATAGACATATTCGCTGCTCTCCGGTTGTGAATCCATCAGCAGGGTGGGCCCGGTTACAGACCAGGCCGGCAGATTGATCAACAGAAAACCGATTAAAATTATCAACAGTCTAATTTTGCTCATGCCGCCCTTATCGGCACATTCTGACAGATTTTTCAGTATTGCCGGCGCACCTGAAATTTGAACTTCGTCAGATAAAAGCACAGAAACAAACAGTGTGGCACCGTTTAAAAAGGTTGATTATACTCTACAAAAGTCGTTATTATATTCTTTTGAATATCAGGCAATACTGCTGTTACTTCAGTCAGTGAATCTGCCACAGGAGGACAGTGTGAGTAACGATATGGGCCCGACCCCTCTGGGGAAATTTGTCATGTTCATGTTTGTTATCGGCTGCATTTTTGCGGCTGCGGTTTCTTTTTCCCCTGAACTGAGAAATCGATTTTTTCCATCGGGTGGCACTGTCACCACCCCCGGAGACAGTTCCAGCAGCTCTACCAGCGAAGCAGTCACTCAAAAAACAAAGGTTGAAGCCCCAGACACCGCCGGCGTCACAACCGTTCAAGAGTATACCTATGTTCCAAATGAGTCGTTGCCGCCGGTCAGCGGTGTTTCAGGCTACAAATGGGATGAAAAAGAAAAGATCGTCGTGTTTCCCATCAATGTCTGGTTTGGCTGGCTGCCGATTATCGCTGCAAACAATGGTTTTGCGCCGAATGAAGAAAGCGTTTTCTTTAAAAAATATGGCTTCAAGGTCAACCTCAAGCTGATCGATGACCCCATTGTCGCCCGCGATACTTTCGCATCAGGTGAGTCTCACGTTCTCTGGGGCACCCTTGATATGATTGCCCTCTTCGCACCGGGCCTGATGAAAGACAGTCGCACTGCTCCGCGAGTTTTTCAGCAGGTTGACTGGTCGAATGGTGGTGACGGTATTGTCGTGCGCGGCAATATTCGTTCAATAAAGGATCTCGAAGGCAAAACCATCGTTTACGCCCAGAACAGCCCCTCGCAATATTTCATAACCAACCTGCTCATCAATGCGGGCATCCCGCTGAAAAAGGTTACCCACAAATACACATCAACCGCTTTTGAAGCAGCTGCGGCTTTTGTGGCCGACAAAAGTATCCATGCCTGCGTCAGCTGGGCGCCTGATATTTATTCGATTCCCGAAAAGATTGCCGGCACCCAGATTCTCACTACCACCTCAGATGCGAACCGTCTGATTACCGACGTCTGGGCTGCCCGCGCTGACTTCGCCAAAGACCATCCGGATATCATTGAAGGCCTTGTGGCAGGCATTTTCGAGGGCATGACCCTGCTTAAAAACGAAACTACCAAGGCAAAAGCCTTTGCCCACATGGCCGAAGGCTACGGCATGAAGGTTGAAGACATCAAGTCAATGGAGCAGGATGCGTACATTACCAACTTTGCCGAGAACCAGAATTTTTTCACGAATAAAAACAGCCCGACCAACTTTGAACGCACCTGGAAAAACATTATCTATGTTTATCGAGAACTTGGTCAAATAAGCACCCCGGTCAGATTTGACGAAGTAATGGATTTTTCGGTTATCAAAAAACTAGTCGAAAAAGGCATGTTTCCAGAACAAAAAGATATTCAGGTCAGCCGCTTTGTTTCGACGAGCTACAAAAAGGTTTCGGCAGAGGCTCCGGTGCTCACCCAAACGGTGCGCATCAATTTCTACCCGAATTCTGACAATGTCTACGAACCTGAGCACGATGAATTCGGGCAGGCAATTCAAAATACGCTGTATGATCCATCAGTTGATGCTACCCTCGAAAAGATCGCACGCATGGTTGGGCAGTATGATCGCGCTCAGGTAGCCATAGTTGGGCACACCGACAGTTCGATGAAGGGCAAGGTGCCTGAAAAGGCTGTAAAAGATCTGTCGAGCGATCGGGCCAACTCGGTGCGCAGCGCCCTGGTGCGCAAGTATAAGTTTCCACGGGAAAAGTTCATCGTCGAAGGCAAGGGCTGGACAGAGCCTGCCGATATTGGTGACCCGATGAATCAGTCATTGAACCGGCGTGTTGAAATTCAGGTTTTTACCCCGGAAAAATAAAACTCACAAAGGAGCTGGCAAATGTTTAATCGGTTGAGGAATCTAATTCGAGGTTTCTTCAGTCTCTTTATCAAAGGGCTTGAGTCGAGTAACCCTGAAGCCCTTATTGAATCGGAAAAAGAAAACCTGCGCACTCAGATTTCGCGGTTCAACGAAAGTCTGGCCAATCACGCAGCTTTTACCGAGCGTCTGATGCGTCAGGTTAAGACCTTGTCTGCCAAAGACAAAGAACTGACCGCCAAAATTACCGCCAATCTGAAGGCTGGCAACAACAAGGTCGCCGGTCAACTTGCCCTGCAATTGCAAACTGTCAGGCAGCAGCTCGACGAGAACCAGTCACAGCTTGAAATTGCCGACAAAACCTTTAAAGATCTTGAAAAATCTCGTGATGTAGCCGTCAGAGATGCCCAGCAGAAGATCGAAAAGCTGCAGAACCTCGTCAGCGAAACCCAGATGCACGAAGCCCAGGCCGAACTTCAGGAAATGGCCAAAGGCATGATCGGTGGCATTGGTTCGAGTGGCGATACCATCAACCGGGTTACTGAACTGCTTGAAGAACGGCGCGACAAGGCCGTTGGCCGGGCAAGAGTTGCAACCGGCTCGTATGACAGTTCCCAGGTCACAATGAAAGAAGCTGAAATGGAAGCTCTGGGTGACGCAGCTCTGGCAGAGTTTGCAGCCATGAACGGCATCGCTATGCCAGGCGCAGGTCAGCCACTTGCCGAAACTGATTCCCCGACCGATGATGTTCCGCAGCGCGGCATGGGTCTGACACAGAAGAATTAGTATACATAAGGAGTACGAGATGAATTTCAGAGGAAAGCTTTTTCTGGTTCTCATGGCCATGCTGGCCATCTGTTTCAGCTTTGCCCAGGCCCAGGAAGCCCCGGAAGCACCCGATACCGAGTCAATAACCACGGTTAAAGATTATAAGTTCGTGCCACGTGAGACTCTCCCGCCAGTTCAGGGCACTTCGGCCTACAAATGGGATGACAAAGAAAAGGTCGTGGTTTTTCCGATTAACGTATGGGCAGGCTGGTTGCCGATTATCGCAGCCAATAATGGTTTTGCCCCGAACGAAGATAGCGTGTTTTTCAAAAAATACGGTTTTAAGGTCAATCTGAAGCTCATTGATGACCCGGTTGTCGCCCGCGACACTTTTGCCAGCGGCGAAAGCCATGTTTTATGGGGAACCCTCGACATGATGGTGCTCTTTGCGCCTGAATTGATGAAAGACAGCCGCACTGCGCCGCGCATTTTTCAGCAGGTCGACTGGTCAAGTGGTGGCGACGGCATCGTAGCCCGCAGCAAAATTCGCTCAGTAGCCGATCTCAAAGGCAAGACCATAGTCTACGCCCAGAACAGCCCCTCTCAGTATTTTATCAGCAACCTGCTTATAAATGCCGGCATCGGGCTTGAAGAAGTAACTCACAAATACACGACGACCGCTTTCGAAGCTGCCGCGGCTTTTGTTTCTGATCCGAAGATTGATGCCTGCGTCAGCTGGGCCCCCGACATCTATACCATTCCTGAAAAAGTTGCCGGCACACGTATTCTAACTACCACCGGTGAAGCTAACAAGCTGATTGCCGACGTCTGGGCAGTTCGTGCTGACTTTGCCCGCGACAAACCAGAAATCGTCAAGGGTCTTGTTGCCGGTATCTTCGCCGGTATCGACATGCTCAACAATCCGACAACCAAGGCGCAGGCTTTCCAGTGGATGGCTGATGGCTATGGCATGAAGATTGAAGACGTACAGGCCATGGAAGCCGATGCCCACCCGACGAATTTCGCCGAAAACCGCGAATTTTTCCTTAACGCCAACAATCCGACCAACTTTGAACGCACCTGGAAAAGCATCGCTTATGTTTACAACCAGGCCGGGCTGGTCAAAGAAGCCGTACCGTTCAATCAGGTCATGGATTTCTCGCTGATCGACGAACTTGGCAAAAGCGGTGAATTCAAACATCATCAGGATAATTACGTCAGCAAATTCGTACCGACCACTTACAACAAGGTCAATGCCGAAGCGCCGATCATTACGCAGACTGTTCGTATAAACTTTTATCCGAATTCTTCGAACATCTACGAACCGGCCCATGACATTACCGGCAATGCGGTTCTCAACACCCTCTACGACCCTAACATCGAAGCCACTCTCGACAAGGTCGCCCGCCTGGTTGGTGCTTATGATCGCGCCGTCGTCGCCATCGTCGGGCACACCGACAGTTCGATGAAGGGCAAGATCCCTGAAAAGATTGTCAAAGATCTCAGTCTGAGCCGCGCTGAAGCCGTGAAAAAAGCGCTGGTAGACAAATACAAATTCGACGAGAAGAAATTCGTCGTCGAAGGTGAAGGCTGGAACAAGCCGGCCGACAATGACAACCCGATGAATCAGGCTCTGAATCGCAGAGTTGAAGTGTCGGTTTTCCCGCCCGAAAGCAACTGATCAATCTGCCGGTCTGCCTGACAGGCAGACCGGCAAATCACTCTATTTTCACAGCAGATTTTCTGCCTACTTTTTTAAACGTGGAAACTCATGAAATTCAGTCTACTCGAAAACTTTTTTGGAATTCGAACCGGCGCCCGGATTGCCGACCAGATCATTCTGGGAGTTCTACCGATTTTTTTCATTTTTCTTCTCTGGGTTTTCGCCACTTCGGGGCGCACTGAAACCGTAACCTTGCCAGACGGTATTTTTGAGGGTTATGAAAAAGCCGCTCCGCCCGATGGCACATTATTTAAAGATCGTATCAGACTTACGATTGAGAACAGCAGCCTTGAATATGCCTCAGAAATCGACCCCGACCAGGGAAGCGTTCTGGTTAAAGACGGCCAGCGATTCAAACTTGGCAATATGCCTGCCCGGCCCTTTGGCAAGAGCGTCAGAATAACCCTGCCAATCGGCAGAATCATCGACCGGGTCAAAGAACCGCCGTTGCCAATCGAGGTTCCGGGCAAAAAAGTTTCAGAATCGCTGCCTGTGGCGGTGCCGAATGCATCTGGCGGCGAACCCATCGCAGTCCCGGCCGTCACTGATACCACAGTGGCCTCTATCGACAGCACTCTTGACGCGGTCACAGCCAAAGCAAAGCCACCGCTGATGAAATTCAACTACCAGTTCGAGATTGTTGAAACCCGCATTATCAGCCCGTCAATGCTCCCAAGCCCATCTGAAGTCAGTCGTTCGCTGCCCTCTCTCTGGTCTGACCGATTTCTGCCCAAGAATATCCTTTTCAGCTTTCTCAGAGTCAGTGCCGGGTTTCTGGTGGCTTTTTCGATTGTTTTTCCGGTTTCGCTGATGATGGGTACTTTCAGCAAATGCAAAGCGTTGTTCGCCCCGCTGATGCTGTTTGCGGGGTATCTGCCGATTCCGGCTCTGGTGCCGCTTTTTATGATTCTTTTTGGCACCAATGAGTTGCAGAAAATCATGTTTCTGGCTTTTGGCTTTGCCATCTACCTGCTGCCTCTGTTTGTCAAAGCTCTCGAAGAGGTTGACAACGTGTATCTGCAAACCGGTTATACCCTGGGAGCCGGGAAATTTCAGATTCTCAACAACATTCTGCTGCCCATCGCCTTGCCAAATCTGTATGACGCGATGCGCCTGGGTTTCGGCATCGGCTGGGGCTATATTATTCTCGCCGAGATGGTCGATATGGGCAGTTTCGGGGTTGGCACCCTCATTTTAACAAGCCAGCGTCGCGGGCCACGCGAAGACATCTATCTGGTTCTGATCGCCATTGTGCTCATGGCTTTCATCACTGACAAAATCTGGGAAAAGGTCGGCGAAAGGCTTTTCCCATACAGGAGTCAGCGACGATGAGCGAACGACAACCAAACCCACCGTCTTTGTTTCGCAGAATTGCCGGCTATTTCTACCGTTTCGATGATGAAGCGCCCGGAACAGCTCCCTCAAGCAAAATCAAGACGCCAAAGCCTGTTTCTCAGGCGTCTCAAGCATCTCAGCCGGTGCAGCCCGCGCAACCAGTGCAGGCGGGTCACCCCGCACATTCATCAGCTAAAGACCCCGAAAAATCTCATAGCAATGAAACTGAACTAACGCCGGCCGCAAGCAATGCTCAGCCAGTGAATCCTGCCGTTGAAGCTGTTGAGGCAACGGCACCTGAAATTTTGACGACCAGTCGACCGCTTCCTGCCGAGCCTTCGATAACTGATGAGCACAGACCAGAACCGCTGATTGACGGCAGACCAGCCGTGCAGGTTCTCTCTGAGGCATACTCCGGGCAGAAAGATCCGGCGTTCCCTTTCCCCGCAAGCTCGCCAGAATCTGGGCGCGATGAATCGCCAGAGATGGCTGTTGGCGCCACCAACAATCAGCAAGACCCGCCGGCCAGGCCAAAATACAAGCCAATCGTCACTTTCAGTAATGTTACCAAGATTTTCAACCATGGCACCTCTAATGAATTCATGGCCCTCAAGAATGTTTCTTTCGAAATCGAAGATCTGCCCGACGTTGGCGAATTCATTGCGCTGGTGGGGCCATCAGGCTGTGGCAAATCGACCGTTCTCAATCTGATTCAAGGCTTTCAGGAAGTCGGGCCACCGACCCTCGGCGAAGTGCTGGTGCGCGGCAAAAAGGTCACCGGGCCGGGCCGCGACCGGGGCATGATTTTTCAGAAATACAGTTCGTTTCCGCATCTGACGGTTTTACAGAACGTCATGTTCGGTCTGCAGCTGAACCGCGAATCTCTGGGCTACCCTGACCAGGTCATGGAAAAACTTGCCCGGGAGATGATCGTTAAAGTCGGCATGAAAGGGCATGAAGACAAATTCCCATATCAGCTTTCGGGTGGTCAGCAGCAGCGGGTCGCCATTGCCCGCACCCTGGTTCTGAAGCCGAGAATTATTCTGATGGACGAGCCTTTTTCGGCGCTTGACGAACCGACCCGCATTGAAATGCAGGAATTGATCACCGCATTGTGGCACGAAGTTGAAGCCACCGTTTTCATTGTCACGCATTCGCTGGCTGAGGCAGTTTATCTCAGCGACCGCATTTTTATGTTTCAGGCGAATCCGGGGCGCCTTGCCCGACAGATCGCGGTAACTCCTGACCTGATCGGAAAACATCCAGGCATGACTCCGTTGGAGGTTCAGGAAAGCCGCATTTTCAACAGCTTTTTAAAAGACATCACCGACGAATTTGTTAAAATTGGCGGTTCAGACTGATGGCAAACAAATACAAGCCCGGGTATTCAGACATCCTTATCGAAGCCTTCAACGCCGGCCTGATCATTAAGGGCATGGGTGAGATTCCAGTCAACAAACTGTTCATTCTCGGCTCCTTTATTTTAGGGCTGAGCAATCCCGGGTTCTGGTTTCTCGGGCTGGCGCTCGAGTTTATCTACCTGTGGTTTCTCACTACCAATCCTCGTTTTCAGAATTATGTGCAGGCAAAAAAGCTTTCAGAGATTTCCGAATCACGATCAGCCAAGATGAATGAACTGGTGGCCAGTTTAACTCCCGATAATCATTCGCGACTGAAGCGTCTGAATGCTAATCTTGCCGACATCAACAAGCTGATGACCTGGAACACCGACCAGGGGTCGGGCTTTATGAACCAGAACCGTCAGGAAACCCTCAGCCAGCTGCCGTCAATATTTCTGAAGCTTCTGAAAACGAAGCAGTTGATCGAAGAAAGCTTGCAGCGCACCAAAGAAAACGAGATTAACGGCGAAATCCGCAAGCTTGAACAACAACTAAAAGACAATGTCAGCCCGGCACTCGCGAAGTCTCTGAACAGCAATCTTGAAATTCACCGCAAACGCCTCGAAAACCTCGGGGTCGCCAAAGAGAACGAAATGCTGGTTGAAATGGAGCTTCAGCGCATCGAAAACCAGCTGAAAATGGTCAGGGAAGGCATTCCGCTTGACAGCAGCCCCGAAGGGCTCAGTTCAAACATCGACCAGATCAACAATTACCTGGGCGAAACCCAGGCCTGGATCAACTCTAATTCAGACTTTCTGCGAAAATTGAGCGGGCCGCCGATTGGTGAGCCCGAAAACGATACAGACAGCGAACCCGTCGCGCCACCAGCCGGGCGGGAAACTGAATAAAGGAACCAATAATGGCCAATTACCCCCAATGGGCACGCGAGATGTCAGAGATCTTTAAAAGCGGTTCAATCAGCCAGTTTTTGCTATACGGCAACGTTGATGACTGGGTTACTTACGCCGGCGAAAACAATCAGCAGCTGCAGTGTCTTTCATTAAAGGATTTTTTGACGCGCGTCATGTTTGCGCCGTTCGAAGTGGTGCTGACCTATGATCGAGGTCACGGAATCAGGGCCAGCAAAGGCGGGGAACTATTTTTTAATTTTCTTAAAGCCTTCGACAGCTTTCATCGCACAGGCTTTGCCACTGCCACAGATGGTGACATCACCAGCGAGAGCGGCGGGGCACTTCCCAAAGACCCGAAGAGGGCTCTGGCTTTAATTGATCGCTTCATCAGACATGGGCTGGTGCGCACCACTGCAGATAAAAGCGGCAAGCCGGTCGCGAATCCGATGCGGGTGGCGGTCATCGTTGAATATGCGCAGTATCTGCTGCCGCGTGCCGAGATTGCCTATACAAGTTCGGAGTCAGTTGAAACCCTGATCAGAGTGTTTGACTGGGCCGCTGACCCAAGCATCAACAGTGCTTATGTAACAACCTGTCTGGTGGCCGAAAACCTCAACGATGTTAACCGTCAGCTTGTCGAGAACCCGAGATCGGCCAAAATTCAGATCAGTCTGCCTGATTCTGAGACCGTTTTAAACTTTGTGCAGGCCATTACCGCCACGGTCAGCGATTTTTCGACAATATGTGATGTTGATCGTGAGTCATTGGCTCAGAAACTCGAAGGTCTTTCATGTATTGACGTGCAAAACCTGATTGAGCGTGCGGTCAAGAATCAACGACGCATTACCATGGAATATCTGCGCGAAGTTAAAAAGGAAATGATCGAAAAATCTGCCGGGGGCCGCATTACTTTCGTTGAGTCACAGCGCAATCTCGACGATGTAGCGGGTCACAGTGAAGCCAAGGCCTGGTTCCGTCAGGATGCTTCGTTGATGAAACGCGGCAAAATCAAGGCACTGCCGATGGGTTATCTGATCACCGGGCGCATCGGAACCGGAAAAACTTACCTGGTAGAGTGCTTTGCTGGCGAAGCCGGGGTGCCCTGCGTCGAATTGAAGAATTTCCGCGACAAGTGGGTTGGCGCGACTGAAGGCAATCTTGAAGCTATTTTCAAGATACTGCATGCCATGGGGCAGGTCATCGTCTTTATTGATGAAGCTGACCAGGTGGCTGGCAAACGCGATGGCAACTCTGGCGATTCAGGGGTTTCAGGGCGAATCTATGCCATGCTGGCCCGGGAAATGGCTGACACACGCAATCGTGGCCGCATTTTCTGGATCTTCGCCACCTCGCGGCCCGACCTGCTTGAAGTTGATCTAAAGCGGGTTGGCCGCCTAGACGTGCATATTCCGCTTTTTGCCCCACAGACCCTTGACGACAAAAAAGCTCTTTTCAAGGCTCTGGCACGCAAAAACAAGATCAAGCTTGAGGAATCTGATATTCCCGATTTCCCTGAGAGCCTCGATATCGGCGGCAACGAAATGGAAGGCATGCTGATCATGGCTTCGCGCATGCTTGAACTGCAAGAAGAAGACGCCCCAGATCGCAAGCCAGTCGGTGAATTCATCAGGGAAGCATTGAAGTCATACCGGCCGATGGCCCATTCAGCCAGACTTGAGTATATGGATCTTGCCGCAGTTTTCGAATGCACCGATCAGAGATTTCTGCCTGAAAAATTCAGCAAGCTCGAAACCGATGCTATCAAAAGTCGCATGGATGAGCTTAAAATTGAAATGAGCGAGTAGGGTCAGGCAACAAACTCGCGTGCCGCAACGATGTATTTGGTCAAACGCAGTACCGTGCCGTTGCCTGGGGCTGAAATAAGCTCGTAGCTGTCAGAAAGCATGCTGATCAGGCCCAGACCGCGACCTCTGGTTGAGTTCAGGCTGCGCAGGTTTTTGGGAACAGGCACGCATGACAGATCGAACCCGCAGCCTGTGTCTTTAACAGAGACTACGAGCCTGTCAGCATAGATCAGAAACTCAATCTCGAGTTCAGTGTCGCCAGATGAAGTAACGCCATGTTCAACAGCGTTAGTATAGGCCTCGTCAACGATCATGCCAAGTTCAAAGACCTGGTCTTCATCAAAACCCATCCGGCGGGCAATGACCTCGGTGTTGTCTCTGATCACTCTCAGGTAGCAGGGTTTTTTGAATCTGAATAAAACCCGCTCCGGGTATTTTCCTGTTTTCATCATTTCATTCCTGATATAAGCATAATCTTTTCCCATTATTTGGCAAGCCCCGGCAATGCTTGCTACCAGCTGCAAATCTGAATTCATCGGCAAAACCTGTGGTTTTCTCATCTTTTTGCAAGTTTGCTTTGTTTATGAAGGCTTTGCAATATAAGCCGGCTTTATGGTACAAAATCAGACATGCTAAAAAAAGTAATTTTGATCAGCTATTTCATGATGTTAGCCGCGGGGGGAATTGCCCAGCAGAAGTTTCCTGCCTGGATGGACGAAGCCGGCGCTTCTGACAGCAAGACCGTCACCCAGGGGTTTAACGAACCAGCCGCCCCCGTAGATCCATCGACCGGGCAACCTTCTGGCATCGGTCGGCCGCCGGGTTCGGTTATGGGCAAACCAGTGCTTCCCGACTTCAGCAAAATGCGCGAAAAGGCCATCAAAGCTGAACTTGAACGACGGGTTGGTTCAGAAGGCGAACTCGAGAGTTCTTATTCAGCTTCGATCAGCAATCTCGATCAGTTAAAAAACGATAAATCAAGACTTGAAAGCCTGCTGGCCGCCGCCCCTGGAGCCAATGAGCGCCAGCAGTTGCTCGCCGGCCTTGGAGAACTGTCAAAAAAGCTTGCGCTCAGTGAAGAATTTGTCAGACTGCTTGGTCAGAACGGTCAGGCCGGCAGCAGCACCCAGCAAGTTGCCAGCATGTCGGCAGCGCAATTTAACCGGGCCATCGAGCTGCAGCGGCTGCTTTTTCCCGGCAAAAGGGCTAACCGGGCCACGGGCGTCGCAAAACCAGTTGTTCAGGGTAATCTGGCCATGCCCGCAACAAATATCGCCACGACAACTGTTGATCAAAATGCGGCCACCGCTACTGAAAGCGCAGAAGCAGCAGATAAAGGCGAAGAAGAACGCCGGGTAGAGACCTATCGCCCGGGAAAAATCAAATCATTTTACCTTGAATCGAAAAAGGCACAGAAAAAACAGCAGGAGGCTGATGGCAAATGAAAGCTCATAATTTTGGCATTGTCGGCGCGACCGGCGCGGTTGGTCTTAAGATACTTAAAGTGCTTGACGAAAGGGTCAAAGAGCTAGGCAATCTGCGACTTTTCGCATCTGAACGCAGCGCTGGCCAGCAGATAGATTTCAGGGGCCGGAAATATCTGGTTGAAGACCTTGCGACCAGTGACTTTAAAGGCCTCGACGTCGTTTTTTTCTCGGCTGGAACCGAAGTCAGCCAGAAATATTGCCCCCTGGCGGTTAAAGCCGGGGCACTGGTCATCGACAACACCAACGCCCATCGCATGAACCCCGATGTGCCTCTGGTAGTGCCTGAAGCTAATTTGCTGGCCGCGAAAAAGCACCATGGGCTGATTGCCAACCCGAACTGCTCGACCATTCAGATGATCGTGGCCCTGGCTCCAATTCATCGTGTTAATCCGATAAAACGTATTGTTGTTTCAACCTATCAGTCGGTTTCCGGGACCGGTCTTGAAGCCATTGACATTCTCAAAAAGCAGAGTGAAGCGATGCTGGCGGGCAAAGAACCCCCAACCGGTGTTTACCCGCACCCGATCGCCTTTAATCTTATTCCGCAGATCGATATTCTCGTTGAATCAGGCCTCTATCGTGAAGAAGAAAAGATGGTTCGTGAAACCTGCAAAATTCTAGAATCTGATATCAAAATCTGCCCCACAACCGTGCGGGTTCCGGTTATGTTCTGCCACAGCGAAGTTGTTAACATAGAGTTGTCTAACCCCATGTCGCTCGAACAGGTTCGCCAGATACTTAAAACAGCCGAAGACATAGTTATGGTCGATGATCCGGGCCAATCTGTTTACCCGACTCCCCTCGCCTGCCAGGATCGCGACGAGGTATTTGTTGGCCGGTTGCGGGTAGACCCATCGGTCACCAACGGTTTCAATATGTGGGTAGTTGCAGACAACCTGCGCCGCGGTGCCGCAACCAACGCGGTCAAAATCTATACTGAAATGGTAAAACATGGGCTTTTCTAAGCTGACATCACCGACAGCCGCACTCATTCTGCTGTTGGCGCTGCTGTCAGTACTGCCGGCCCGGGCGCAGTATGCCGTTCTCAGAGGCGATGAGCCGAGAATCAGGGCAATTCTCTATTTCAAAGAGAATCCACGCGCCCTGATTTATTATAACGACCAGCGTTTTCATGCCATACCTCATACCAGGCTCGACGACGAGTGGTATGTCGAAGAAATCCGGCGCGAAAGCATTCTCTTCAAACGCACCACCAGCCACAGTTTTGCCGAGCTGTATCTGAACGCCCCGCAAAAAGCCAAATTTCATAAAGACTGGTCTTTTTATGGGCACCCGATCGCCCTCTGGGAAGCAGTCGAATTACTGGCGCACGGATTCGGCTATCAGGCCGTCATGCACTTTCAGGCGGGCGGGGCTGTGGTTCCGGGCAGTCATGGCGACACGCTCGGCAAACTATTAAAAAAAATACTGCCACCCCACCACCGCTTTGCCTTTGAAGGGCCGGTTCTCATGGTTCTGCCGGTACAACCCTCGGGCGAAGAATGGACCGAAGTACTCGAGCGCATGAAACTATGCGTTCCCGAGCGGCTTTCATTGCGCTATCCAGGATTGAATAAGCCAGGGGTCATACTTTCCCGGGGCGACGACATTCAGTTCATTCTGCGAAAAATCGCTCTCGGCGGCAAGGTTCCGATTCAGTTTCCCCGCGACTTGCATTTTCCGGTTTACGCATCGTTTCGCAATGTTCCATTCGCGCAGATGCTCGTTAAGATTCTTTATCTCAACCAGTGCATCCTCATAGAACGCGAAGAGGGGCTTGAGGTTACGCCATGGCCGCGCCAGATACTGCAACGCCGCCCCTACGCAGATTTTCCGCTTATTAAGGCCATGCCCTCAGAACCACAACAGGGAACCGGGCCTTCGGCGCCGCCACAGTTAAGCGAACATCTTCTTAATCATCCGGTAGTTCAGCAGAATCGGGGTTCATACGGAAATGACAGCAACTAAACTTTCTATTCAGAAGTGCAGTTCTTACGGGCAGCCTGAGGTTCAGAAAGCTCTTGAAGCACTGCTTGCACCCCTTGGCGGCATCGGAGCTTTTGTCAAGCAGGGGCAGCAGGTATTGATCAAGCCCAACATGTTGACCTGCAAAGAGCCTGAGCGGGCCGCCACTACTCACCCCGCCGTGATTGAAGCAGTTGCAAGTCTCTGCGTTGCGGCGGGGGCCACTGTGCTGATTGGCGACAGCCCCCCTGCCGTTTTTGGCCGCAGCGAAGAATTCTGGGAAAAAACCGGTTTTGCCGGGGCGGCAGAACGCAGCGGCGCCCGGCTGATCTGTTTTGAATCAGAGCCAAAGGCTCCGATCAAGTTTTTTACCAGCGGGCGCGAGGTAACTGCCCACGTCGTCAAAACCCTTTTTATGGTCGATGTGGTGATCAACCTTGCCAAAATGAAGACCCACAACCTGACCAGAATCACAGGGGCTGTTAAAAACCTTTTCGGGTTGATTCCGGGCTTTGCCAAAGCACAATGGCACAAGACTTTTCCGGCCGCCGAAGAATTTTCTGACTTCATTGCCGATTTCGCTCATCAGGTTCCGGTGACCCTGAACATCATGGATGGCATCGAAGGCATGGATGGTCAAGGCCCTGCCGGCGGGCGCGTTGTTCAATGCGGTGTTCTATTGGCTTCGACCTCACCTGTGGCGGTCGATCTGGGGTTCTGCCAGTTGATCGGCTTTGACCCTGGCGAGGTGCCAACGCTGCGCCGCTGCAGAAGCCTGAACTGGGGACCAAAAAGTTTTGCCGATCTCGATGCGGTCGGTTGCCCGGTTAAAGAAGCATTAATAAAAGATTTTAACGTGCCGCGCACCCCGCCGATATCTCTGATCCCACGTTTCATCATTAACTTTGTGCGCAAGCTGGTCTGGACCGGCCCGGCACTCTTGCCTGGTATCTGCATCAAGTGTGGTCGCTGCAAAAAAATCTGCCCGGCTGACGCCATCATCATCAGTGATACTGGCGCGGTTTTTAACCGTGAACGCTGCATTTCGTGCTTCTGTTGCATGGAAGTCTGCCCGGTCGAAGCTATTGAAATGCAGTCAAGCCCGCTGCTGGAACTCGGTCTGCGCCTTCGCGGCCTGAAACGCCGTCTGCGTCCGAAAAAGCCATGACAGGCTCCCTGGCGCTTTTTAATCGCGTGCAACTGTTGTTGCTCGATGGCCTGGCACGCTGCTGCGCCGATATGAGTCATCGTCGAAAGCACCGCCTGGCAAGACTGATCGCCACTCTGGCCCGCCCACTGCCCTGGTTGCGATTCAGCCAGGTATGCAGCAGTCTGCGCGAACATCTCGAAATCGATCAACCACAGGCAGCGAAGCTGGCCATGAAAATTTTTGAGAGTTTTCTAGTCAATGCTTTTGAAATGGCCGGGTTAAAGTATTACAGCCCGGAACAGCTCATTGCCAGAGCCGATATTAGCGGTCTTGAGAACCTTAAAACAGCTCTGGCGGCAAAAAAAGGTGCAATAATTGTTTCGGGTCATTTCGGGCTATGGGAAATCATTCCACCCTGGCTTGCCCTGCATGGTTTTAATGTTACCACGGTGGTTCGCCGCCAGAATAACCGGTTTGTCGATGCCTGGTTCGAAGATATGCGTCAACGGCACGGCGCTCGAACAACCGATTCTGGCTATGGTATCCGCGACATTCTAAAATCCCTGCGTCAGGGGCACATTCTGGCACTGATGGTCGATCAGGACAACGGCAAACAGGGGATTTTCGTCAAATTTTTCAAACGCTGGGCCTCAGCACCGACCGGGCCGGCGCTGATATCGCTTAAAACAGGGGCGCCGATAGTGCCGGTCGCAATTTTTCCTGATTACGAGCGGCAACATAAGATCAAAATCTGGCCGGCCATCTTTCCGGGGCAATTTTCAAACGATCTGGCCGGGCAACAAAAGCTGACCGCAAGTTTTACCGCCATTCTTGAAGAAATTGTCAAAAAGCAGCCCGAGCAATGGTTCTGGCTGCATCGGCGCTGGAAAACGCAGCCGGCCGACGCCCCTGAGAACCCCTGGGCAAAACTTGTTTTGACAACTACCCATGCGGCGGGTGATAATAGCAGCGAGGGAATATCATGGGAAAAATCCACCTGAAAATATATCAATGGATTCTGCGAGCTGCAGTAGAGATTCTCGACCTTTTTCCACCGCGGCGTATCGATCTTGAAGAATTCGCGCTGCGCAAAGGGGTTGTGCCGGCCGACGTTCAGATACCAGAATCAGGAACCATCTGGGTTCACGGGGCCTCGCTCGGTGAGGTCATTACCCTGCGCCCCTTTTTAACGGAACTCGGCAAACTCTACGGTCGACAACGCATTGTCTGCACCGCGACGACTCTCGACGGCCTGCGTCAGCTCAAAAGAGATGAATTATGTGGTTATGCAGCTCTGTTGCCCATTGAACTACCAGCTCTGACAGTGCCCTTCATTGATCGTATCAGGCCTAAAATTATGCTGATCAGCGAAACCGAGATATGGCCGCTTCTTCTCGACACCCTCGCCCGCAAAGGTGTTCCATACGGCATTATCAACGGGCGTTTGAATGAAAAGAGCGTCAGGCTGATGCGCCTAGCCTGGTCGATCTTTGAACCAGCCATTAGCAATATGTCTTTTGTCTTCCCCCAGGAAAAGCAATATCAGCGTCGTTTCAGGATTCTCGGCGTGCCCGCGGTTCGCCAGCAGCAACTTGGCTGCTTCAAATATGACATTGCCGAATCACCGCCAGATATTGATGCACTGCGCCGCAAATTCGGTATCCCGCCCAGTCGGCCCTTAATCTGTTTTGGCAGCACGCATCCTGGCGAAGAAGGCATGATTCTCGACGCTCTCGAATCACTTTGGCCCACCCTCGACGCCACTGTTGTTCTGGCACCGCGCCACATCAAAAGAGTGCCCGAAGTCGAAGAATTGCTCAAGGCCCGCAGCCTTGATTACGAGAAGGTTTCTGAGGCCACTGCAGCGGCCCGCCGGGTTATTCTCGTCGATACGATGGGTGAGCTGCGCAGCTTTTATGCGGCATCTTCGCTGGTTTTTGTCGGTGGCAGCCTGATCAAGCGGGGCGGCCACAATCTGATGGAACCAGCCGCTTTTGCCAGGCCGATGCTGACCGGCCCGCATACCTTCAATTTTCGCTACGAAATGATGGCTTTGCTTCGCGCCAAAGCAATTAAAACCGTCAACAATTCCGAAGAACTAAGTCAGGCCATGACCGACTGGCTTGCCAACCCCGAAGAATTTATCGCCATGGGCCAGCGCTCAAAGCAGGTTCTTCATTCAATGGCCGGTGCCAGTCAGCGCACGATCACCAGCCTTCAGCAGCTTGGCCTGCTGCCCCCTTCCAATGCCTGACCGAGAAATAGTCTTGCGCCTTAATGCCATGGGCGATATTCTGTTGACCATTCCGACCTTGCGGGCGATGGCTGAACGGGGTGTCGAGGTTCACCTCGTCATCAACAGCCGCTGGCAGCAACTCGCCGAATTTCTGCCGGCACACACCCACCTGTTCAACGGCACTGGCAGCCTGATACGTTTAAGTCACGAGCTAAAATCTCTTAATGCCCGGGCGCTGTTTGATCTTCAGGGCAAACTCGCAACTGTGGCGATGCGCAATCTTGTGAATGCGCCAATCACAAGAGTCTACCAGAAACGTACGCTGCGCGAACAGTTTCAGGCGATCAGTCACCGCTACCCGCTCAGGTTTTCAGATCAGCGACCAGTCTGGCAGAAATACGCGGAAACCTGCGGCGTAGAGCTTGAACAACCAGATGCCTCGCTGAACCTGCCGGCCGGCTATCTTGACGAGTGCCGCAAAATTGCTGCCGATGCCGGTCTTAAAGAGAAAAACTTCTTTCTCATTCACCCTGAGGCCTCAAAACCCGGAAAGGAATTCACCAGCCAGTTGCTGAATGCGCTGCTGAAACATTCGCCACTGCCGACCGCCGTGATTGGCACGGCCAGGTCAGAGCTGCAGATCGCTGCCGGGCACCTCGACCTGCGCAACCGCTTTGAATTGCGGCATCTTCCGGGTATTCTCAAACTGGCAGCCGGGGTTATTACTTCTGATTCAGGGCCAATGCATCTGGCGCGTGCCGTAAACACACCCCTGGCGGCAGTTTTTCTGCAAACCTGCCCATCGTTGGGGTTTGCACCTGTTCCATCGGCAGATTCCCTGTTGATCTCACGCGAGCTTGACTGCAAACCATGCAGCCTGCACGGCCAGAACGAAACCTGCCCCGAAGGTACTTTCGCCTGCCGCGAACTCGACCCCGAAGCAACCGCCGCCCAAATCTACGCCTTCATGGCAGCCCGCTTATGAAAACGATAATTATCGGCCTGAACTGGCTGGGCGACATCGTCATGTCGCTGCCGACCATTGCCGCCGCAGTCGCGGCCGGCAACGTTCATGTCGTGACCAGGCCGCATCTGACAGATGCCTATAAAATTTCTGGCCTGCCGCTCGCTATTCATCCGGTTGAAACCGATGCCAACCCATTTACAGTCATCAGTCAGTTAAAACCGCTTCGCAGCCTTGAAGCAGATCTGGTAATTGTACTACCAGATTCTCTGCGGGCCGCTTTTGTCGCCAGGTGTTGTTTTGGCAGCCATTCAGTCGGGTTCGCGGCCCAGCTGCGCAGCTTTCTGCTCGACGAGGCAGTTACCAAACCGGCAAATTACCAGCAATTACACGAAGCCGACCTATATTTCATGCTTGGTCAGGCGGCCGGTCTGCCAGCTCAACAGCGCCCCGCCCTGCCACGCACCAGTTTTTCCGACAATTTTATTAAGCGCCTTAAATCCAGGCTGAATCTCGAGAGTGATTTTCTGGTCATTGCGCCAGGAGCCGCTTTTGGTGCGGCAAAACGCTGGCCGCCCGCCAGATTTTCTGCCCTGGTCAGCCTGCTGGTCGAAAAATACGCACTGCCGGTCGTCGTAACCGGAAGCGCTTCAGAACAGTCGATCACCGCCGAAATCTGCCGCGCTGCTCCACAAAAAACCATCGACGCAGCGGGCAAAACCAGCCTGCCAGAACTCGCCTGCCTGCTGAGCTGCGCCCGGGGGTTGATCAGTAACGACTCCGGAACCATGCACCTGGCAGCCCCATTTGCTATTCCAACCGTTGTGCCGGTCGGCCCAACCGACATGCAACGCACCGGGCCGCTTAACCCCAATTTCATCGCCGTAAGCCAGCATGGTGTCTGCCCGCAGGCCCCCTGCCGGCAAAAAACCTGCCCGCGTGGTGACCACCTCTGCATGGAATCAATTACCCCCGAAGCGGTTCTTGAGGCCCTGAACAAATTGCTGAGAAATTCAGATGGCACCTGAAAGCTTGCTGGTTTCGCGCACTGACCGGGCCGGCGATCTGCTGCTGACCATGGCGGTTTTTCGCGAACTCCGCAAAGCTTTTCCTGATAGCCGCATCGTCGCACACGTCAGAAGCTACACCGCGCCGTTGGCCAGGCTTGTTAAAGAGATTGACGCGCTCATCGTCGATGATGAACATGCTCCCGGGTTCTTTTCGACCGGCCTTGCCAACGCGTTCAAAGAATACCGCTTTGCCTGCTGCGTCATGGTACACCCGGCTGGCCGGGCATTGCTTGCCGCCTGGCGTGCTGGAATCCCGAAACGAATCGGCCGTGCTTCCAATGCTTTTCAGCTGCTGCTGAATGACCGAAGAGTTCAAAAGCGCTCTCGCAACGAGAAACACGAATATCAATACAACCTCGACCTTCTGCAGGGGCTGGTAAATGACATCGACTACGCCCCATGGCACTTCACGCCAGAACCTGATTTATGCGAACGTGGGCGGGCAGCTCGCGAACGCGTCGGTCTGAATAATTGCCACCCGGTAATCATTCACCCCGGGCACGGCGGGTCGGCCCATAATATCAGCACCTCCATGTATGCCGCGATCGTCTCAGAATTGATCAAAATGCAGATTCCGGTGCTCGTCAGTCTTGGCCCGGGCGAAGAGAAGCTTAAAGAGGCATTTCCCGAACCGGTATCTGGGCTGCTTGGCTTTGCAGAAGGCATTCCTGATCTCGCTGAACTGGCCGGGGTTTTTTCAGGTTGCGCCGGTTTCTGCGGCGGATCAACCGGGCCACTGCATCTGGCAGCAGCGCTCGGGTTGCCCTGCGCAGCATTTTTCCCACCGGTGGCGGCCATGACGCCCAAGAGATGGGGCCCGGCCGGTTGCCGAAGCCTGATAATAAAACCAGAGATTGCCGATTGCAACGGCAGATGTACTACCTGCCCCCAAAATGGCTGCATGAACAAACTCGAAATACACCAGGCCACCGAATGGCTTGCCATGGAGCAGCGCAAATGAATACCCCATTAATTATCAATGAAAAAATCACTATCCCGGCCGACCAGATTGAAATAAGCGCTGTTCGGTCTTCGGGGCCGGGCGGTCAGAACGTCAACAAAGTGGCAACCTGTATAGAACTGCGATTTAAACCCCGGCAATGCGAACAACTCACTATTCCGGTGGTACAGCGCCTTTTAAAAATAGCCGGCAGCCGCGTTGATTCAGAAGACACAATTATCATCACCAGTCAGAGATTTCGTGAGCAGTACCGCAACCTCGCAGACGCATGCGACAAGCTCCGGGAAATGATTCTCAGCGCACTGAAACCACCCAAGATTCGCCGGCCAACACGACCTACCAGATCTTCGGTAGAAGATCGCATCAATCACAAGAAACAAACCAGTGTTAAAAAATCGCAACGCCAGAAGCCCGGCTGGGATGACGAGCACTGATAAAAAAATAAAAAATAAAAAAAGCCCCCGGCTGACCGGGGGCTTTTTATTTCGGATTATTACTGAGCTTTTTTGCCTGCCTGCAACTTTTTCAGGGCCTGCAGAGCTTCAAGGGTTCGGGCGTCGTCAGCGCCAAATTCATTCTTGTAGTTTACGTATTTGATGTAGAGACTGTTGATATCTTCTGCGCCAATTGAAGCCTTTTGCCATTCGGCGGCGGCCCATTCAGCATTTTTCTTTTCGGTGTTGAATTTATAGGCTTTAACCATTTCTGCACCTGGTTCGCAGTGGGTTGCCATACCGGGGCGCAACAGCAGCGCCTTGCCTGAGGCAATGCTCTTAACCGCTACAGCACCTTCAACAACAGAAACCGCAGATCTTTTGCGTGAAGTTACCGTTACTTCGAATTCGGTACCTCTGATACCTGCAATCAGGGTCGGAGTTTCGATTTTGAATTCACTGCCGCGTTTGGTGAATTTGTACCAGGTCTTGCCTTTGAATACTTTGATGCTCATCGGCTGAACTTCAACCAGAGTTCTCTCTTTGATGCGCATGGTGGTGCCGTCGGTGTAGGTAAGCAC